>Ga0208375_1000942_pt1 | contig 36186 bp, 34 predicted proteins | sample RifOxyD1_FD_184038 | JGI IMG/M metagenome (GOLD analysis project Ga0208375, IMG submission 184038) | Soil microbial communities from Rifle, Colorado - Rifle Oxygen_injection D1 (SPAdes) | ecosystem: Environmental > Terrestrial > Deep subsurface > Rock core/Sediment | place: Rifle, Colorado... | reverse complement strand
ATTGCGCCACCTGCGCGCGTGGCAGTGCGGAGGCGGCAACCGTTTTTTTGAAAAAGCTTTCTGAAACGGCGTGCAAGATTGATTTTGACAAGGCGCTTTGGGACAAGGCCACCGCATTGCCCGGAGGCGCGAAAACAATCCCGTTTGAGCTTGCAAAGCTTTATCTCAAAAGATTTCAAAAGCCGGGAGGCTTTGATCCCGAAGACCACACGCATCTTGAGGCGCTGCTGGCCATTTTGAAATCAGACATGCATAAAACAGAGCCATCGCTTGTGATTTCAGCCGTCAGGGGCGTTTTGTATAAATCAAACCAGCTTTATGAATATCTGCTAAAAAAGTTCCCGTTTATTCTTGAGATAAAAAATACGCCATCTGACAACTGCACGACCGAAAAAGAAGATCGTGCGCTTTCAGACAAGGCTGCCCGATATATCGACTATCTGCTTTATGACAATACAAAATCCCTTCCCTCCGACTGGTCCGGCATCAGACCCTTGTCCGGCCTTCTCTCCAGGCAGCAAAAAGAAGCGTTTTTGCACCGGATAACCGAAAGCATCTCAAACCGCGCCGTTGATACATTCGAATATAGCGATGTGTTCCAGTCAAAACTCTACAAGTTCATTTATCAAACCATGGCGCCGCTGTTTGGCGAAAAGCCAAAGACCTTGTCCGACATCACGTTTATGAGAACCCAAGATGGCTTCAAGCCCATGATGCTCTCTACCGGAGCCATTGACGGGGACGAAGAGGGAAAAAACAAATTCTGGTTTTACACCAAGACCCTCGATGCCGTCGGGATACCAGAGGCGGAAAAAACAAAAACCGTATCATACGCCTGGCGGTCAAACGGACGGAAATACGAAGCGCAGGCTGTATTCAAGACTGGAAAAACAAAGGACATCATCCCGAGCGGTGATGCCCCCGACTACAAAAGCATGTGGACGGACAAATCGTTTTCTGGACTTGTCGTGGTGGGATCAAACAACGTCAGTTCGGGCACGTACATGATGAACGAATATCTGGATTATTACAAAAGCCAGGGGTTTTCATTCGGTGGCAGAACCGGGGTCCGGGATCTGAGGAGCTTTATCGCTTCAGAGATAGGATCCGGAAGGGCGGATTACTTCATCAAGGAGGCGCACTCGGACGGCGACGAGAAAAACCTGTTCCGCGTGGACAACAAGGCATATTTTGTAAAGGGCGAGAAAAAGCTTCCCGGCGGCCGCCGGGAAACGATAACGCTCGTGTTTCCGGTGTCTGACGGCGGCGGGACGACGCTTATCGCAAACAGCGAGTTCGGCTCCTGGATCCAGGAGCGTGAAAAAGGCGGCAAAGGCCAGCTTTTGTACATAAACAACAGTTGCTGGTCGGCAAAAAAGGCGATTTACGAAATACCCGAAGCCGCCTCCAAGCTGCTGCTGAACATCCCGGCGCTTACGATGACGCATGACTTTGCCAACTACGACACTCACGCCACGCGGCTGCTCCTCACCGCCGTAAGGGGTGGCAAAAATTACGACGCGATCCGCAGCGAGTTAAGCAGGAACAAGGAATACAAGGACCGGACAAACAACGTCTTTTTGTTCCCGGATGAAGAGGATTACAAAACCAATATCGGCCAATACGTGGCAACCCCGGTCAAACTCAAAATCACGATGACCGAAAACGGCCGACCGTATAATCTGGATGTTGGAAGGTGAGCAAATGCAAGGAGCGCCTCAGAAACAAGGAGTTTTCCGGAAACACCGAAAAGCAATCATGGGCATCGGCCTGCTGGCATTGCTATTGGCATTGCCCTTTCAATCAATCGCGCAAGACCGCAGATGCGATTCGAAAACCCGCTTTGTCTTTGTAAACGGCGGCGACACGCCGACAAGCAACTACATTTTCCACGAACAGGACCTCTACGGCTTTTACTCCAATCTGGCATGCAATCCGAAAAATGCCGCCATCTTGAACGGTGGCGGCGACAAGACGCAAATTGTAGACCTGACAAGCACGGGCCAGTTTGTCCGCGACTCCGGCGAACGGCTGAAACTGTTTCCATCCTGGCTCGCCGGAAAAAAAATACCATTTCAAGCCGCCAATGCCGCCTCGCTCAAAAACGCCATTACCTCAATTCCCGTCCGCAGCCGGTCCGTAACCATGTTCTTCGGCGACCACGGCGGCGCCAGCGGCCCTTCGCTTTGGGACGGAGCCTTTCCGTCCGGTGACCTGTTCAAATTGAAAAACCGTTTTTCCGCGTCCACGCTCGTAAGAAGCATTCACATACACTGCCATTCGGGCGCATCAATCGTGCCCGAAAAAAGAGTGCTTCCAACAACCACGCGGAAGCTCATGAAATTCCTGGACACCAACTACCCGCCCAACCGCTGCGGCCTGGGGCTGAGCCGCGGTGACGAACTCGGACAGTATCTTTCATACACAAACAATTACGACAATAATTACTGGGGCAATCTTCTTTCCAAAACAAGGAACAAATCCATCGGATCAATCAAAAACCTTCTGCGCCAGAAGGCGAATCTCCTGCCCTCCCCGGTTTCGACCAGCGATTATCTGGTGATGGACCTTCACAAATTCATCGGTCCGGGCAAGGCGCCGCCAGCCGGCTCCGGCTGCGCCAGCTGCCGCACAAAACCCTCAACCCACCCGGCGCCGGGGCTTTCGCAAAACGCCGTCAATTTGAACGCGGCACTATACGGCGACACCGCTTTGCACGAAAAAGCGATTGCCAGCCTGACCGCTGAATATTCCGCCATGCATGCGCTTTTTTTTGAATACGTGCAGATCATGGGGGAATGGCGGGAAGAGTTCGTCAAGAAACAATTTTCCGCCTTTTACAAGGACTATCTGGCCAAAATGGCCGGCTTCGAAAAAGCCCTCTCCAAAAAAGCCTGCGGAGACAAAGCCCTTTCACCTGCGGCCTTCGAGGACATCGCGGCCAGGAAAAAGGCGCTGCATGCGCAATACACTGCAATTATCGCGACAACCGCGGACAGTCCGGCCGCCATCAATCATCTCAAGGGGCTCGCGCCCGAATGGCTGAAAAAAAATTCGAGCCGGTATCCGCTGGCATTCAAAAAAACAAATCCGCAAACACTGCTGAAGGACGGCCTGAGGAGCCTGCACGCGGCGCTTGATGCGGCAATGAACGAAAACCAGCAGAAAAGAAAATCGCATTTTCTGAGCCTCGTGGCGCTGTACCGCAAAAAAGTGGAGACATGGCTCGCAAAACCCGGAAACAGAAAGTTGAAGAAAAGATATGCAAATATCATTGCCTGCGAAAACTCCCGGCTGGACTAGGCGCCTTGCGCCGGTACTGCTGGCCGCGCTTGTCCCGCTGGCCGCTTACGCCGCCGACGGCGCCACCGCCACCGGCATCCTCCCCAACCCGGCTTGCGGCACCTACGACGTCACGGGCACGTTGGGACAAAGCACAAGCGGCACCTTCATTCTTACCATGAACAAACATTCAAATCCGTTCGAACTCGTGGTCCTGGGCGGAAGCATCAAGGACAAGCTCGCGAAATCCGGCAGCCGGGTCAAAGCCGTCATCTACATGCCAAAACCCATCACCTCGGGGGAAGAAACCTTTGTCTTCCTGCAGAAATTCGTCCCGCTCGCCGAAAACACCGCAGGCAGCGACGGCATCCGGCTTGTCAAAAAAGAAAAATGCGCCATGATGGAAAGATACCTGGCAGACCGGCAATAACGCACAAAGCATCGACCGACAGGAAAGGAACACAAATAATGGATCACCCCGGCAATCAACCCGCCATCTGCGGCAATGAACAGGCGATAGAAGAAGCCATGAACCGGGCAACGCCGGTCTTTCTTCCGGAAACAAACCTCCGGCTCGAAAAAATCCAGTCGTGCTTTGCGGTGGCGCTGCACATGCACCAGCCGCTCATACCGACCGGAGAGGGCGGCGAACTGATCAGCAACCTCGACAACATGTTCAGGACAGGCGACGAGTACAACGCCGGCGTGTTTGCCGACTGCTACGGCCGCTGCGGATCACTGGTGCCGGAGCTGGCGGGGGCCGGGCACAATCCGCGCGTGATGCTCGATTATTCGGGACAGCTCCTGTACGGACTTGCAAAAATGGGTAAAAAAGACGTCCTTGACCGCATGCGCCCGCTGGCCTGCGACCCCGCAATGCGCCGCCATGCCGAGTGGCTCGGCACCATGTGGGGACATGCCGTCGCGCCGTCGACCCCCCCGCCGGACTACAAGCTGCACATGCGCGCCTGGCAGCACGAATTCGCCGCGCTCTACGGCCTGGACGCGCTCGCTCGGGTCAGGGGTTTTTCGCCGCCCGAGATGCACCTGCCCAACCACCCGGACGTTTCGTACGAATACATCAAAGCGCTGCGCGACACCGGCTACCGCTGGCTCCTCGTGCAGGAGCACACCGTCGAGGCCGCCGAAGGCTCCAACTTCAATGACCGCCACATCCCCTACCGCCTCATGGCAAAAAACTCACAGGGCGAAGAAGTCTCGATCATCGCGCTCATAAAAACCCAGGGCTCGGACACCAAGCTCGTGGCGCAGATGCAGCCGTATTACGAGGCAAAAGGCCAGAGCCCGCGCACCATAAGCGGCATCAGCATCCCGCCGATCGTCACGCAGATCGGCGACGGCGAGAACGGCGGCGTCATGATGAACGAGTTTCCGCCGTGTTTCAAACAGACGATGGCGCAGGTCGGGACCGGAGGCACGGTGGCCGTGAACGGCACCGAATACATAGAGCTTATTGAAAAAACCGGCCTGACCGGCGACAAGCTCCCCGCGCTCCGGCCCGCGGGACAGGGCTTTGTACTGTCGCGCATAAAAACCTGGGCGCCGGGCGCGGCGGAAAAAGCCATTGCGGAAATCAAAAAAGAAAATCCAAATTTCGCAATGGACGGCGGCTCCTGGACCAACGACCGGAGCTGGGTGAGCGGCTACGACAACGTGCTTTCGCCCATGAACAAGCTGAGCGCCGATTTTCACACGGCGTTCGGCCCGTCACCGGACACCCGCGACGGGCGCTACCAGGAAGCGCTCTTTTTGCTGCTGACGTCGCAGACAAGCTGCTTCAGATACTGGGGGCAGGGCGCGTGGACGGATTATGCAAAAACCATCATCGCCCGCGGCGACGCCTTGATGCGTGCTCGTGCCTGAGATCGCTGAACCACTTTCCGGCGGGCGCGGGCTTGAAATCACGCAATTTATCAAGCAACTCCGCCGGGTCCGCGGCGCTCTGGACCAGTTCGCGGTGTTCCTTGCGGATGAACTTCTGATCAACCGCATGATCCAGGAACTCAAGCAGCCCGTCATAATAACCGCCGACATTCAAAAGCCCGCACGGCTTTGAAAGGATCCCGATCTGCGAAAGCGTGAGCACCTCGAAAAGCTCATCGAGCGTTCCGAAACCGCCCGGCATCGCGATGAAAGCGTCGCCAAGCTCTTCCATCATGCGTTTGCGCTCCTGGATGGTCGGAGCCACGCGCAGGTCCTTGAGCCCCTTGTGGGCCACTTCCTTTTCAAGCAGCGTGGAGAGCATCACGCCGATGACCCCGCCGCCGCCATCGAGGAGGCGGTTTGCAAGGACCGACATGAGCCCCACGTCCGCGCCGCCGTAAACAAGAGTGAAGCCGCGCTCAAGCATCACGTCGGCAAGCTTCAGGGCCGCCGTCTCGTATTCCGCCAGACGCCCCGGATTGGATCCGCAATAAACACAGATTCTTTTCATAGGTGATTTTCCGGTACAAGTTCCACAAACATGATTATAGTATCCATTACTACTTATGGAAAAAATTTCCAGCGACGTTTTAAAAAATGATCTGGTACGCGCCCTGACAAAAGCCGCGCGCGCGGCCGGCGCGGTCCTCATGCATTACCGCAGCCGCGCACTCAACATACGCCGCAAAAGGGGCGCCGGCATCGTAACCGACGCCGACTGCGGGGCCGAACGCTCCGCCATGCGCATACTCCGCGAGGCGCGGCCCGGTTTTTCAATTCTTACGGAAGAATCCGCGCCACGCGCGCGGCCGGGCGCCGAAGGCCGGTGGATAATGGACCCGCTCGACGGCACCACCAATTTCGCGCATGGTTTTCAGTTTTTCTGTGTATCGATCGCCGCAGAGATCGACGGACGCATCATGGCCGGCGTGATCTACCAGCCCGTCACCGGCGAACTCTACTGCGCCCTGCGTGGCGGAGGCGCCTGGCTCGACGGAAAGCGCATGCGTGTTTCCGGCACCAACCGCCTTGACGACGCACTTCTTTCAACGGGGTTCAGTTACAAGCATCGCAACAAAAGCCTCCTTGGTGTCGAACTTGGATCTTTTGAACGCATGAGCCGCGCGGCAGGCGGCATACGACGCGCCGGAAGCGCCGCGTTAGATCTTGCTCTCACAGCACGCGGGGTTTTTGACGGATTCTGGGAGCGGAATCTTGCGCCCTGGGACGTTTCCGCCGGCGCACTTCTGGTGATGGAAGCCGGTGGAATGGTGACGGATTTCTCCGGCAAACCATTCGACCCCTTTGCCCGCCGGATTATCGCATCAAACGGATCGCTTCATAGAAAAATGCTGCACCGCATTTAATTTTTTACAACTGTTTTGTCGCGGCATTTGACACATCTTTTCCTGTCCCATTAAAATGTAAGAAGGATGTCAAAGACCCAGGAGGGGTCCAGTATATGAATTCATGGATATACTTGTTTTCAAAATTCACCACCGAAGCAATGCTGTTCGAAGGGCTTTTCATCTGCCTTCTTTGTGCCGGTTACACGGCATTCTGGATAGTCAGAAAACGAAAGCGCGGTGCGCTCGACAAGGAAGTTCCTTCGACGGTTGTCAAAGGCTACCTCAATGAACTTATCTTTGATGCCGAGCAACTCAGAGCGCAGCTCTTCGGACTGCTCGCAGGAGCCGGCTTCCAGGGACGGCAGCTTCCGGTCATGACCGCTGCAAGCGCGGCCATGGCGGGAGATCCGGAACTTTCACAAAAAATATCCGAACTCGAAGGAAAAATCGCCGCCCAGGATGCCGCCATGAAAGCCCTTCTCGGCGAGAAAGACAAAATCCAGAAAGAACTTGCGGCCGCCCAGGCGGCATCCAAGAACATCGCCGCCGGACCAGCCGCCAACAGCGCACAGCTTGCCGAAATGCAAGCCAAAATCCAGCTCCTCGAAGGGAAGCTGTCGGAATACAGCGTAATCGAAGACGACCTTGCAAACCTGAAGCGCCTGCAGCAGGAAAATATACAGCTCAAGGGCGCGCTTGGAGGCAAGGCCCCGTCGGCGTCTGCCGCTGCGGAAGCGCCGGCCACCACGGAAGCGTCGGCTGTGGAAACGTCGGCCGCCACGGAAGCGCCAGCCACTGCTCCGGCAGCCGCTGCTCCGGCTCCGGCTGCAGAGCCTTCGTTCGAAGGACTGGTAAGCGCAGTGGAAGAAACCATACAGCAGCCGACCGCAGAAGCGCCGGCAGCAGCCGCACCAGCTGCGGAAGCGCCGACCGCTGCTCCGGCAGCAGCCGCTCCAGCTGCGGAAGCGTCGGCAGCTCCGGCAGCCGCCGCTCCAGCTCCGGCTGCACCCGCCGGAAACGAAGCGGACCTTGTAGCGGAATTCGAGAAGATGCTCAATGCGTGACCGGATCGCAGTTGCAACATTCATGATCATTCTTGCCGGAGCATCCGCCCCGGCATCCACGCCCGGACATGCGGCAAACCAGGCGTCGATACTTGCCGCAGTAAAACAAGACATCAAGCATCGCAACTCATCCTCGCTGGACGCGCTGATCAGCGGCTGGGAAACAAAATACGGGGCACACGGCGCGCTTCCGCTTCTTCAAATCGCGCTCGACACACATGCACAGGACACCGATCGTTTTGTCGCCCTTATGGGCGCAGCCAAACTGGGCGGCAAGGGTACGCTGCCTTCCGTCGTCAAGCTGCTCAAGGACCGCTCCTGGATGCTCCGAAGCGGCTCCCTGCGCATACTCCGGACCCTTGCGGACAGGGAAACCGCAAAATCCGCCCTGCCCCTGCTGAAAGATCCGGCGCTTGTTGTGCGGAGCGAAGCCGTTGTGACCATCGAAAAACTGGCCCCGGAGGGCGCACCCGAGGCATTGGTGGAAGCGATCAAGGACGGCGCCAACTATCGCGGCGGCAAGGCCCAGTGGGTTCCGCAAAAAGCCCTCGCAGCACTTGTTTCACTCAAGGCCGTGCATCTGGTCGGAAAACTGCTGCCTCTCCTTGAACACAAATACGATCCGGCGCTACAGGCGCTGGCCGCAAGAACAATCAGTATCCTTAAAAACCTAAAGCCGTCCCCCCAGCCTGTGCATGATCGCAATTCGTCATAGGGCAAGATAGCTGATCTGGCTCGCAAATTGCTCTTATGCCGACTGATGAAGCTGGGGATTTCAAGCCGATTGCCGGATAAATGTCATTACAAGAGCTGCCCAACCCGAGTATGACGAGCTTTACCGCTACTGCGATGTACTGCTCAAGGAAGAAAGGAAAGGACATGCTGCGCACTTGCTACAAGGCAGGAATAACCCGGTTTTTCATGAATTTTCCAGACCTCCGGAATCCTGACAAGCTGAACGCAATGCGAGCATCCCAATGACGACATGAAAAAATTAAAATTTTCGCCAGGCGTCACGTCTGAATCCTTGCATTCAATGACCATCCAGGGATTTCCATCATTTGTGATTAGAAAATCAATTTCGCATTTCTCCTTGTTTCGTAAATAGTACATTTCAAAATGCCCGCGCCCTGTATCCGTCCAGTAGTCGTAAATGCCTTTCAGTGTCTGCTTCCATTTGACGGCCTTGTGAATTTCATCGAAAACAAAGACGGGGGATTTTTCGTTTTCTTCAAATTTGACAGAGCTTTTTGGTTCCTTCACCCATGCGCGCCTGAACTCGACATCATCCCAGTTGTGGTACTTGCCAGAACCACGTTCATCCAGAATATGCTTGGCAAGATATGTTTTTCCGCTTTGCCTCGGACCAGAGACGAATGCCATTTTTCCTCTAGCCAAAGCCAGCCGCTCTATGTCTTTGTAAATATAACGTTTTTTCATTCTTAGACCGTTTTACGATCAGATGCGAAAACGGTCATACATGCTCTTTTACATTGGTATTGTGGGTGATGAATATGCCCTGAGGTGGCTCTTCTTCCCCTTCTGGCATGATAACCTGGGCATTTTGGCTTTCGAGTCGTAGCAGTTAACCGCTGGGCTCGCCTTTTTTACTCAACATGCACAGGCTAGGGGGACGGCTTATGAATTATACATATAATAATATTGCAACTTATATTGACATTAATCTAACGGCAGTATTATTATGTATTATGAGTGTGAAACTCGGACATTTTGAATGGGATCCGTCTAAAGATAGCGAGAATAAAAGAAAACACGGATTGTCATTTTTAGATGCGGCACAAGCATTTTCTGATCCAAACAGAATTTTAACTATCGACGAAAAACATTCGCAAATTGAGTCAAGAATGTTTTGTTTGGGCAGGGTAGGTACAGAGGTGGTTACGGTTAGATTTACTTATAGAAATAATATTATTCGAATTATTGGTGCTGGTTTCTGGAGAAAGGGAAAGAAATTTTATGAAAAAGAAAACAGATAGTCTTATGCCTGTCGGCAGACTTATTAGAGTTACAGATGATTTTTTGCCATCACCGGATGCGCTAGCTTTAGATGAAAACAAGGTAAAAGTTACTATTGTGCTTGATAAATCGACAGTTGTGCAATTCAAATCACTTGCTAAAAAATATCATGCAAAATACCAGAGAATGATGAGAGAAGTACTTAAGGGTTATGTAAAAAAATACGCATCATTGTTATGATTCATTTGAATTAGCTACGACTTGATCTGACACTTCTACTAGTACCTCCGCAAATTCCGGCAAAAATCAAGCCGCGATACTAGCGAGACGATTTCCGTTTTTTACCCGGCTTCCGCGACGGCACCATGGCTTTCATAGCCGTCTCTATCTGTTCGATGGACTGTTTGTGGGCCAGCACGGTATTGGTAACCTGTCCGAGAAGAGTTTTGACCTGGGTCATGTCACTGCTCATTGCCTTGAGCTGCGAATCAAGTTTCTGAACCGTCTTTGCCTGCTCCGCATTTTTTGCCTGGAGCTGGTCGAGCTGCTGTTGCATCGCCTGCTGTCCCGGACAGCTCGGCATGCTGATGCCCAGGAACATGAAAGCCGCCACCAACGCCACCGCAAGATTTCTTCCAGTCATTTCATTCGCCCCCTGTTATGATTCCATTCTAGAACATGAATTTCTTGTTGGCTATATTTGTAAGCACCGCCACAGCCAGTACTGCGGTGACCAGGGCGGACCCCCCGTAGCTCATGAAGGGCAGCGGCACCCCCACAATCGGCAACATCCCCATGACCATCCCCAGATTGATCACTATATGCCAGAAAAACATCATGAGCAGCCCGAGCGACAGCAGGATACCGAATTTGTCGTGGGACTGGTGGGCCACCGAGAGCCCCCCCATCATGAACGCAAGATAGAGCGCAAGCAGTATCACACAGCCGACAAAACCGCGTTCCTCGCTGAAAACCGAAAAGATGAAATCCGTATGATGCTCGGGCAGGAAATTCAGCTGGCTCTGCGTCCCCTTGCGATAACCCTTGCCGAAAAGCTTGCCGCTTCCGACGGCCACCATCGACTGGATGGAGTTGTAGCCGGACCCCCGGGGATCCGCCTGCGGATCAATAAACGATATGAGGCGCTGCCGCTGATACGGTCTCAAGGCGAATTTGTAAGCAACCGGCATTGCCACGGCGACACAAACAGCAATCATCATCAGGGTCCGGCCCTGGATTTTTATGAACAGGAACATGCTCACGCCGATCAGCATCATGATAAGCGCCGTACCCAGATCCGGCTGCATCATTGTAAGGCCGACCGGCACGGCTACAAGCACCGTCGGCAACAGCAGATCCCTTAGCCCGTATCCGCCGATGGTCCGGTCGGTTTCGAAATACTTGGCCATGCAAATGATAAGCGAAAGCTTCATGAACTCGGACGGCTGGATATGAAAAAAACCAAAACCGATCCAGCGTTTTGCGCCCAGGGACGACTTGCCGACGAACAGCACCGCCACCAGCAGCAGGAGATTGGCAAAATAGATAAGATATGCCAAACGTGAAAAAAGCGAATAATGAACAAGCAGGACAAGTCCGGTCGCGGCCAGCGCGGTTACAAACCAGACAAGCTGGTGCTTGTACAGGCCAAGCGACTTGTCCTGGACCGCCGTGGCACTGATCAGATTCCACATGCCTATCCCGAAAATAGCTATTTCCAGCAGGATCAGATTCCAGTTGAATTTTTTCAGTTCCTCTTCGTACATCCCGGTACGCGAAGTATTTTCGTCGAGCGGAGCGGGGCTTTCCATTGATGAGTGCGTCATGGCTGTTCACCTCCTGCGTCGGCATCGTCGGCATCCACGGGCTCCTTTGGTGGAGCCGTCGTGCGGGAGTTTTCAAAATCGTCGTTGGCGACAATATCCTCGTTCTCATTGACGGGTTTTGGGGGAATCCCGACCGGTTTTGCCTTGGACTTGAGCCTGGCGGCAAGCACCTTTTCGCCATAAATGTCCGGGTAGTATTTTTCGAGATACGTCTTGATGACCGCCTTGGCCACGGGAGCCGCGAACGTCGCCCCGTGACAGGCATGTTCACCGATGACGGCAACCGCGATGACGGGGTTGTTTGCCGGCGCAAATCCGGCATACATCGCATTATGGCGCTCGCGAAACTTCATGGATTCGCACTTCTGATAGATCTTGTCGGCGGCAATGCGGATGACCTGTACCGTCCCGGTCTTTCCAACAAAGTCCATGCCGGGCAGCTTTGACCAGAACCCCGTCCCGTGAGGGCTGTTGACGGCGCCCCAAAGCCCCTGCTTGACCAGCTCATATGTTTTTGCCGACAATCTCGTCTTGTCCAGGGCCTCGGGCTTGAATTCCTTGAGCACCTGGCCCCCGAAGGATTCGATCTCCTTTACAATGAAGGGCCGGTAGAGCGTGCCGCCGTTGGCAATGGACGCATAAAGATTTGCAAGCTGCAACGCCGTGACGAGCACAAAACTCTGGCCTATGGCAACCGTAACGGTTTCGCCGGCGTTCCACGGATCGCCAAAACGCTTCTGTTTCCATTGCTCGGTGGGAACGAGTCCCGAGGCCTCGCGCGCGAGATTGATCCCGGTCTTGCGCCCGAGCCCGAGATGCAACGCCCATTTTGCGATGTCATCGACGCTCTTGAGCTTCTGCGACACCCGGTAGAAAAACACGTCACAGGACTGGGTGATGGCGCTCACGACATTCATCTCGCCGTGGCCGCGCTTTGAATGGCAGTGATAAACGCGGTTGCCCACGCGGATGGACCCGGTACAGCGGAACTTGGTGTTCTCGTCAATGACGCCTTCTTCAAGACCCGCTATCGCGGTAACGACCTTGAATACCGAGCCCGGCGAATAGTGGTCCTGGAGCGTCTTGTCCCTGAGCGGATTGTTTTCATTGGCCAACAACTTGTTCCAGAGCACGGGGGATATCCCGCGCGAAAACTCGGTCGGATCGAACGACGGACGCGACACCATGGCAAGAATTTCGCCGTTTCGGGGATCGATCGCCACAACCGATCCGCTCTTGTCGCCAAAGGCCTTTGTGATTGCGAGTTGCAAATCCTGGTCAATCGTAAGTATGAGATTTTTTCCGGGCACCGCGGGCTTTTCAATGGCCGCCCCGAGCACCCTTCCCTTCCCCCGCTCCAGTTTCACGCGGCCGAGCGCATCCACTTCCACCATTTTCTCGCCGTCGATTCCGCGCAGCGTCTCTTCCATGCGCTCCTCAAGGCCGGATTTCCCCTTGTTGTCGCCCAGCTTGTACTGGCGGCGCCCCATTTTGTTCAAACGCGGAATTTCCGTCTGGCTCACCTCACCGATGTACCCGAGAAGATGAGCCGCAATATCGCCATAGATGTTTGTTCTCTTGATTTCCTGCTCGACCTGCACGCCGGGCATGTCGATCTTCCAGGATTCAACGGAGGCGACCTCATCGCGCGTCAGATCGACCTTTATCTTGACGGGCATGAATGACGGCTGCGTCCTGGCCTTGTCAAGCTTGTTCTTGATTTCCTGGTCACTCATGTGAATCAGCTTTGCAAGCTGATGGATCACGCGTTCCGACTGTTTTGATTCCTTGAGGTACTGCGGAATGATCTCAAGATCAAAAGCCGGACGGTTGTCAATCAGCAGCGTGCGGTTGCGGTCGAAGATCATCCCGCGCGGGGCGGCAATCTTGACGCGCTTCAGATGGTTTTCCATCGAAACCTGCCTGAGCTTGTCGCCCTGCAGGATTTGAAGATGGACAAGACGTCCGAGTATTATTATGAAGCCGATGAAAAGCGCGGCATATAGATATTTGAAACGGTCCTGGTACTCGCGTATCTGCTCTTCCTGCCCGAGAAAAGCCATTTACAGGCCCTCCCCGTCAAGCTGCAGCTCGTCTTCGAGCATCTGCCGGGCCTTTTCATTCTTGAAGGTGATCCAGTCGAACCTTTCCATTGCCTTGAAAACCCACACGCCCAGGATGCCCTCCATGACCGCCCCGGGAAACAGGAACATCAGCATGTGCCGCCACTGCTGCGCGCCGGCCCCGAGAAGATGAAGTACGGTCACATAAGAAAACTTCCATAATATCGACGAACACAGCGTCGCAATTATAAGCGAAGAGATGCTGGGGATGATGAAAAACCGCGAAGCCGCACGAAGGCCGAGATAAACCGCCATGTAACAGCAGAGGAACAGGCCCTGCGGCGCTGAGGTATGGATTTCTGCAACATTTGCAAAAACAAGCGTCAGGATGCCGCCTTCGATGAAATTGCGGCGAAGCGCGCACCAGATCACGGCCAGCAGGATGATATCAGGCTGGAGATAATTGAGAGGATACAAGGCAAAAAGCGACGTCTGCACCGCAACACCGGCAACCACCATGAAAAAAAACACAACCGGGTTGAGAATTCGAAGAATGAGTTTAAACATCCGTCAGCGTGCGGGTGACCACCAGCACCTCTTCAAGTTTGGAAAAATCAACGCTCGGCCTGATCTCCACCTCCTGTGTTATCCCGAACGGCTTGCGTTTGACCTTCGAGACCGCCCCCACCGGGACGCCCTTGGGGAAAATCCCGCCCAGCCCGCTCGAAATCAGGACGTCACCCGGCTCGATGTCGTCGGTACGCAGGGCGAACTTGAGCTGGCAGACGTCATCGGTCATCCCCTCGACAATGCCGCGCGCCCTCGATCGCTCCACAATCGCATCCACCGCCGATAGAAGATCCAGAATGGTCACGATATCGCTTGTATTTTTTGTCGTCCTCATCACGCGGCCGACAACTCCTTCGTTCGTCACCACGGCCATGTCCTTGTGTATTCCGGAACTTTCGCCGCGGTTGATCCGGATCGCCCTGAATTCAGTTGAAACATCCTTGGCGATGACTCTTGCAAGAACGGTATCAAGCCTGAACTTTTCCTGGAACTGCAGCATCTTCCTGAGACGCGTATTTTCGTGCTGGGTTTCCCGGAGGCTTGCGATCGAGTTCAGGAGCTTGCGGTTTTCTTCGAGTAATGCGAGGTTGTCCCTGCGGGTGTTCCAGAGAAAAATGTAATTCTGGAAACCGCTGACCAGCTGATCGAGCGTCCAGGTTATCGCCGACTGCAGGGGCGAAGTCACCGCAAGGATGGCACGGTCGTATATGCGATAATCGCGCTCCCTGCGCGTTGCGGTATCAATCGCGACGATCGGGATCAGCAGGAAGAAAAAAAGCGTTATATAGAACCGATACTCTTTTAAGTATTTGATCATACGACTTTAAGTTGTATCGTAATGGCTAAAGGAGAGGAAATCAAATGCTGAGCAAGATGAGAACAAAATTCGGCCCGATCCTCGTTGGGATCATCATCGCCTTCATCGCCTTCGTATTCGTGTTTTACGGGGTTTTCAATCCACGCTCCACGCGCGGTTTGCATGAGGGATCGGTCGCCGGCACGGTCAACGGCGATTCAATAACGCTTTCCGAATTCAGCCGGGAGCTCGGCCGCCGCATGGACATGCTCCGCAGCATGGGCGGCGGCAAGATAACCGAAGCCCAGATCAAAAGCATGCGCATCCGCGAGATGGTTTTCAGCGAACTCGTCAACCGCAAACTCATGCTGCAGGCAGCCATCAAGGAAGGGATGCAGGCAAGCGATGAAGAGGTGCGCGACCGCATCCGCGAGATGGATGTATTCCGCAAAAACGGCGCTTTTGACGCCGACACCTACAAGCGCGTACTTGAGGCAAACAATTTTTCTCCGACCGGTTTTGAAAAATCCATGCGTGAAGACGTGACGCTGCAGGGCTGGAACGGTTTTTTCCGCTCACGCGTCCGCATCGCCGAGGAGGAGATCAGGCGGGAGTTTATCAGCTCGGAGACAAAACGGGATATCAAATACGTTCTTTTGACGCCCGAAACCGGCCGCAAAGGGGGCAAGATCCCCGAAAGCGAAAAATCCACCAAGGTTGGCAGGATCAACGAAGAGCTTGCCGGGAAGGTCCTCCAGACGCTTGCAGCAGAGAAGGCGTCGGACGCAAAGGTAAACGCCATCCTGAAACCTTTCGGCGTCGAGGTCAAGACCACGGGCCCGGTCGCGCGGCAGGCGGCCTTTCTCCCCTCGGTCGGCGAGGTAAAGGAGCTTGTTGCCGACGCGTTTTCAGTAAAAAACCCCATTTTTCCGGCAAACGGCGGCAAGGCAAAAAAATATTCCGTGCCGGCCGGAATCATTGTGGCGCTTGTGACGGCCGCGCAGAATCCGGATATGACAAAATTCGATCTTGCGCGCGAAAAGCTGCAGGACCGGCTTGCCCAGCGCAAGGAGCGCGAGATGTTCGACGTGTTTCTCAAGCGCCTTCATGAAAAGGCGAAGATCGATCCCAATCCGGACGTTATAAAAGGTCAAGGGGAAGAAGAGGGAGCATCCGCCTCTGGGGGCGACTAATGGAAATACCGCTTGCCGGGGCGGCAGGCTCGTCCCATATTTTGGCAGTTATATGGGGTTTGTTCGTATTTTTTTCGCTATCGGGCTATGGCTTGCTGTTTTCACGATGGCTTGAGAAACGTGGCGGACGGCATTTCACCCCGTTTTTTTATCCAATCATCGGATTTGCCGTTTCACTCCTTGCAGGAGGAATTCTGAATGTCCTGCGGATCGCATATGCGCCGGTTGTTCTTGCATATGTCATCGCGGGATTCGTAGCTCTACTCAGCATTCTTGCAAAACACTTCAGGGACAAAAAAACATTACTGCCTTTATCCGGCACATCCGTGCCAGTCCTGCTCCTGTTCTTGTGTCTGGCGACGCTCAGATTCCTCGGCTCTGGAATGGACCCCGGCATCAATATGCATGATGATGCATATTCGTATATCGTTTTTCCAGGACAAATGCTGCAAAACGGCGTTTTCGGAATGGATATATTCGCGACCAGACGCATGGAATCTGCAATGGGATCTGGATATTTCATCCAGGCTTTCCAGCAGGTGCTGCTCAATCCTTCATTTTCCAACATCATAGAACCCGGCGTGACGGGTCTTATCCTGTTTTCCACGGCGATGGGTGTTGCAATCCGGTGGAGGATGGGTTTGATAGCGCAGGTTTTTCTGGGATTTCTTTGTTACACGGCTGAATTCGCCATCCACAAGGGAAATACCACCAGCATTACGGGCGCAAGCGCCTTGATGTTCTTTTTGCTGCATATTTGTACGGATCAGGACGGGAAGAACGACAACCTGCTTGTAGCGCTGATTGCAAGCGGAATCTTCACCCTCAAATCGACCCTGGTACCTCCAGTGGTGACAGTATCGACGGTTTTCTATGTGTCCCGCTTTTTATATAATCGTTCAAGAACTGTCGTGTTTGACGCCACAAAAGTGGCGCTGCTCACTTTTTTAATGATTCTGCCGTGGATGATTCTTTGTTACCAGGCTTCCGGAACTTTACTGTTCCCGGTTTTCGGCCGGGGCATGCATGCATCTGCATTCAATCCAGACTGGGTTCTCCACGGCGAAATGGATTCCAGGATGATCATGGTTTTCGTTTCAGACCTTCTTAAATTCAAGTATTCCTTCTGCATCCTCGTCTTCGTGTCGTTTTTTGTTGTTCCTTTTTTTGGATGTGCGCCAAGGCGTAAAATCCTCGGTCTGGTGCTTGTTGCCGCCGTATTTCTCGCTGTTTCGATTTCGTCATACTATTCCGCTTCGAGCGGTATCGAGGCCGTAAGATATAGCGCGCCTGTCATGTTTGCCTGCGTACTCCTGTGCTACTGCATCGCTTTTGCAAATACCGTTTTTCAGACGAAGACGATCGACGTCAGAATTGCAAATTTACGACTCCCGGTCACAGCCGTCATGCTGATCTGTTTTATCCTGATCATGTCAACGATCAGGGATTTGAGGCCCGGAAAACTGTTCAAACACTTCAAGGCCAATCTGCATGAGATTTCGCGCTACATCATACCCGACAGGGATCGGGCATATATGGCCGAAAAAAAGCGTCTTGCCGGGCTTCAGGCAATGATTCCGGAGGGCTCCACGATACTGGTCAGGATGAGAATGCCGTTCCTGATGAATTTCAGGAGCCACAGGATTTTTGTGCCGGACTGGCCGGGCGCGAACGGACCCGCACCCGGAATTCCATCCTTCCAGGGGCCCCGGGCACTGTTCAATTATCTGAAAAACGCGGGCATCCTGTATGTGATGTATGACTATGCAAGCGAAGCCGGATTTTCATACGAGATATTCAAGGGCCGTCTGGCTCCGTATTTCCATTTGAGAGTGCGGACCAACGCGAGATACACGTTCGACTTCCAAAAATCGCTGTCTGAATTCAGACGCATCAAACCGCCGTTTTATGACGATTCCGAGACCATGATCGTGAAACTGTAACCGGAAAAACAGATCACCTCTTCAACACCTGAAAATCTCTTCGAGCGGTTTTTCTATTTCTTCGCGCAGTTCAATTGCGGCCGCGCGGATGCCGTCCAGGGACTTGCGTGCGACAGGAGACTCCGCTGCCGGCGCCGCTGCCGCTTCCGGCACCGGAGCGGCATTTTTCAGCTCGCGAAGACGCTTGCGCGCGCCCTCGATCGAATAACGTTCGCTGTAGAGGAGATGTTTTATCTTGAGAAGATTTTCGAGATCCGCGCGTTTATATACTCTTTGCCCCGAACCGGATTTGTCCGGCGAGATGACCGGAAACTCGCTTTCCCAGTATCTGAGGACATACGGCTTGACGCCCACGATTTCGGCGGCGTCCCGGATCCGGAAGAACAACCTGTCAGGAATCATTCGCCGGCGTCTTCGTGCTCGTCAGCCGCAATGCCGCGAAGCGTGTCGGGCCGGACCGGTTTGCCGTCAAGCGATGCATTGACCTCGGCCCGCAAAACCTGCGACGGACGGAACGTGAGCACCTTGCGCGCGGAAATCTGGATGCTCTGGCCCGTCTGCGGATTGCGCCCCACGCGCGAACGTTTTTCGCGCACGACAAAATTCCCGAAACCGGAAATTTTTATCTTCTCGCCCTGTGCGAGCGTTTTCTTGATGGATTCAAAAACCATTTCAACCAGATCGGCCGCTTCCTTTTTAGAAAACCCGATCTTGGTATACATCGCCTCTACGATATCAGCTTTGGTCATCGCCACGATAAATCCCCTCCATGAAAAGGTTCAACTTCTCAATTCCGCTCCGAGCTCCTTCTTCCATAAATCCACTATCCTCGAGCCCGCGGCCTCGGTTTCCTGATCCTGCAAACTCCGGCCCTCATCAAAAAAGATAACCCGTACCGCGACACTTGTCATCCCCTCAGGTACGGGGGGGCCATTATAAATATCGAATACCTTTGCAACCTTTGCCAGGGGCTTGCCTGCCTTCAAGGCACCCTGTATAATTTTGTCCGCCGTAATTTCTTTTTTGACTACCAGCGCAAAGTCCCGTTCCATGGGGGGAAGCGCAGGCCATGCCTTGAATTTGCGCACCTCACCGGCCTTGGGCATTAGCTTTGAAATCGCATCCCAGTCAAACTCGCCGATCCAAAGCGGCGCACGCGCCTTGATTCCCCTTGCCGTGCCCGGATGCAAAAGACCGAAATATCCCGCAACCGCGTTGCCCGCCAGCACCTCGGCCGACCATCCGGGATGAAGCAGCTTCAAGACAGGATCTTCCTTGTTGCGGGCCTGGGATGCGGGCAGAATTCGGATGCCGCGCAAGCCGGCAAGGGCAAAAAAAGATTCAACCACGCCTTTGACGTCTGAAAAATCAAGCTCCCCGAGATCCCTCTTGAGCCCCCCCGCCAAGCGCGGACCCGAGAGCGCGAAAGCCACCTTCCAGCGCTCTTCAACGCCGGTTTCCATCTCGCCGCTGGAAGCGACAGCGCCTTTTGAATGAAACGTCGGGCGCAATTCGAAAAGCCTTATTGAGGGTACATCTGATCCGAAATGAAGCCGCCAGTTGTCAAGCGCGTTGCGCACCAGCCCCGGCACGAGTGACGGCACCAGCATCTCATGTTCTTCGCTCAGCGGGTTTACAACCGGGGCGGATGAAACAAACCCAAGCTCCGAAAGCCATTTTTTGCCGGTAAAAGCGAAGTTGACGGCCTCTTGAAGCCCCGTCCGGGCAAGCGCATCGCGCGCCGCCTCGATCAAGCCCAGACGCACGCTTGCGGCATCCCCCGCCATGGGCCACGGCTGCGTGGTGAGCACGGGCACGGTCGAGGGGATCTTGTCATACCCGATCGAACGCGCGATCTCCTCGGCCAGATCCTCGCGGAGCCCGAGATCGCGTCTATAGCCCGGGGGCGTGACCGAAAGCTTTTCGCCATGATTTTCAACCGTGCAATCGAGCAGGGTCAGAATCTTCACGGCTTCGCGCTCGAACTCCGGCGTGAACGCAACACCCAGGAATCTTGAAAAATACGCGCGGTCCATTTCGATCTTAGCCGCTCCCCGCGTCTCCCCCGTCCTGGCGCAAGCGGCGCCCATGACAGCACCGCCCGCAAGAGCGGTTATGAGTTTTGCCAGCCGGGACATCACCACTTCAAGCCCGCGCGGATCGATCCCGCGTTCAAAACGATGCGCCGCCTCGGTCTTTTTTTGATGCCGCTGCGACGCGCGCCTGACCAGCGAAGGGCTGAACTCCACGCATTCCAAAAACAGCCTGGTCGTGTGCGGCTGCACCTCGGAGTTGCCCCCGCCCATCACGCCCGCGAGCCCTATCGCCCGCCCGGCATCGAATATCACCAGCTCGTCGCCGTGAAGCTCGATCTCCGTGCCATCGAGAAGCGGCAGTTTTTCGGCCTTTTTTGCATAACGGACGCCGATCTTTCCGCCCTGTATGAAGTCCGCATCGTAGGCGTGCACGGGATGGCCGAGTTCGAGCATCACGAGGTTGGTGGCATCGACGACGTTGTTGATCGAACGCATGCCAAGCGTCTCAAGCCTCCGCGAAAGCCACGCCGGCGACGGTCCGATTTTCACGCCCTCGATATAACAGCCCCAGAACTGCGGGGCCGCATCGCCGGCTTCGAGACTGATCGTGACCGGGCAGCCGCCGTCCGGCAGCTTCATGGTTTCGGGCAAACGCGCAGGGCGCCCGAGCGCCGCCGCCACCTCGCGCGCCATACCGTAGTGGCTGAGACAGTCACCGCGGTTTGCCGTGAGCTTGAAAGAAAGAATCACATCGTCGCGTCCGAGCGCCTCCGCCGCCGGTCGCCCGAGCGGGGTGTCCGGCGGAAGGATCATGATGCCCGCCGAAGTACCGGCAATGCAGAGTTCCTGCTCGGAGCAGAGCATGCCGTTTGAAAGCACGCCGCGGATTTTGCTGCGCTCGATTTTAGTGCCGTTGGGAAGGTGCGCGCCGGGAGTCGCCAGTACAACCACGTCTCCGGCCTTCATGTTCGTCGCGCCGCAAACAATTTCCTCGGGCGCGGCGTCCGGGGCAGCGACAACCTTGCAAAGGCTCAGGCGGTCCGCCTGCGGATGCTGTGTGCGCTCCAGTATTTTTGCCGTCACGACCTTGTCAAATCCGGCCGCGAGGTCTTTCACCTCTTCGACCTCGAGCCCGCGGTTTGTAAGCAGCTCCGCCAGCGCCTTTGCGCCGAGCGCGCCGCCCAGATCAACAAACTCCCCAAGCCATTTGAACGAAATATTCATTTTTTCTGCCCCTGCTGAAAAGCTAAAACTGTCCGAGAAATCTGACGTCGTTCTGGAACATGAGCCGGAGGTCCGGAATGGAATGCAACAGCATTGCAGTACGCTCCACCCCGATGCCAAACGCAAAACCGGTGACCTCGTGCGGATCATATCCGGCAAGCTCCAGCAGCCGCGGGTGCACCATGCCCGCCCCGAGAATCTCAAGCCAGCCGCTGCCCTTGCACACCTTGCAGCCGCTTGCGCCTTTGCCGCCGCACATGAAGCAGCTTACGTCCACCTCGGCGCCCGGCTCTACAAACGGAAAGTAACTCGGCCGGAAGCGTATTTTTGTATCCGCGCCGAACATCTCGCGCGCAAAAAATTCGAGCGTGCCCTTGAGGTCCGCCATGCTGACATTGCGATCGACCCACAACCCCTCGACCTGGTGGAACATCGGCGAATGCGTGGCATCACTGTCGCACCTGAACACGGCGCCCGGGCATAGTATGCGCACCGGCCATTTGCGCGCCCGGAGCGCGCGCATCTGCACCGCCGACGTATGCGTGCGGAGCACCACGCCCGGCCCCATGAAAAAAGTATCCTGCATGTCGCGCGCCGGATGGTCCTTGGGAATGTTCACCGCTTCGAAATTCATGAACTCGGTCTCGACCTCCGGTCCCGTGGCCACATCAAAACCAAGGCGTCCGAAAATCCGTATCATCCGGCGCGTGGCCTGGGTCACCGGATGCAAGGCCCCGAGATGAGCCGTGCGTGAAGGAGCGCTCACGTCAATTTGTTCGCCCGCAAGGCGTTTTTCCAGCTCCGCGCCCTCAAGCTGCGCACGGCGGGATTCAAGAGCTTCTTCGATTTTGCGCTTCCAGTCGTTGGCCAGCGCGCCGATGGCGGGGCGTTCCTGCGGCGGGACGGCGGCAATGCCTTTCAAAATTTCGCTTAATGCACCTTTTTTTCCGAGGACGGAGACGCGTACAAGCTCAAGATCCCCGGCGCTGGCCGCGGAACTGATGTCACCGAGCGCCCTGGCGCCGATACCATCCAGCCTGGACTTCATCAGTGTGCGGGCGCGAGCTGCCGGACTTCGTTGACAAGGGCCGTGAACGCCGACGGATCGACAATCGCGATATCAGCAAGGATCTTGCGGTCAAGCATGATCTTTGCCTTGCCAAGCGCCGAAATCAGGCGGCTGTAGCTGATGTCGTTTGTATTGGCCGCGGCCGCGATGCGCGCGATCCAGAGCTGGCGGAAGTCGCGTTTGCGCACCCGGCGGTCGCGATAGGCATAAATGCCGGCGCGGTCGACAGCCTCGGCTGTGCGCCTGATTTTATTTTTGCGGCCGAAGGCAAAGCCTTCTGCGCGCTTGAGAATCTTATTGTGTCTTCTGCGGCGTTTTGTTCCACGTTTTGCGCGAGGCATGGCGTCTCCTTATTTTGAACCGTAGGGCATGCACTTTTCGACGTGCTTGATATCGCCCTCAAAAACATATCCGCCCTTGCGGAGCTGCAGAACGCGTTTCGCGCTCTTTGAACCGAGATTGTGGCGTTTGTTGGTGCGCTTGAACTTCACAAGACCGGTTGCCGTGAACTTGAAGCGCTTTGCAGCCGCCTTCTTTGTCTTCATTTTCATAAGCTTGCCCTCTTTAACAAAGCCCAGTATTTATCTTAAGATATGCGGATGCGTCAAGACATAACTGAAATAGATGCACCGCATATACCAAAAGTTGGCGGACACCTTTTAGCACCTTTTAGCTGTTGAACACTCTGAGGAATTTCTTGACCACATCGTATGAGAAGTGGCCGAACACGGTGTTCATCATGTCGAGGATCGGGTCGAATTTCTCGCCCCTCGCCACGCGGGCCAGCCGGCGGACGAATTCATCGCTGATTGCAACCACTTCGGTAAGAGGCAGGATGTGACCGAGCGAATATCTGTTGGGGTAGCCCTTGCCGCAACGACGCTCGTGATGCTGGGCAATAACCTCGCACACGGCGGGGTCCATGCCTTTTACTTTTGACATGATTTCGGCGCTCTTGAGCGGATGATTGTTCAAAAGCTCGCGTTCCTGCGGGGTTTTAAGAAGCGCCGGATCATCTTCACTCTCCTGCGGCAGAACATCCTTCAGGGCTATGTCGTGGAACATTCCCGCAAGGCTGACGACGCGATACAGTCTTTCGGCCGGCTTCCACTCGGTCCGGAGCATGAGCGAGGCAACGATTGCCGTCGCCACGCCGTGCTCGTAGGATGCCAGGTCGTCTACAAAATCCCTGACCGTATCCACCGCCCTGAATTCGGGCTGATGAACGAGATTTTTCACCATAACCGAGTATTCTATCGCATGGCGGATGGTCTTGTCGCTCACGCCGCGCGCGCTCATGAAACCGATTGTTTCCTGGCCAAGATTCAGGACCTGGTTGGCCTTGACCTTCGTTGGCACCAACTTCGAATTCAGCAGCGCCTCGGTCAAATGATCGCAATAGCCGAGATACGTGGATTGCGCATCCTTCCTCAGGAAAAAGTGTTTTACGCCCTTTTTGAGATAGCTTTCAATCCGTTCCGGGGTGAAGGTGTCGCCGCTGCGGAGTATCTTGAGGAACCTGTTTTCACCGATTTTCACATAAAGATCAAAAAACGATCTTTTGCCCGAGATGAAGTTGCCGGCCATGATCGGGGTGAACTCCGAATCCTGTACGCTCGCCATCTCGCCGGCCTGCAGGTTGTCGGCCACGCTTGCAACCGCTCCATCGCCGTCAAACCCCTTGACCACCGGTTCGATGATGGCCACCAGTTCGTCATAACCGAACGGCTTTTTTACAAGGTCATGAACCGCCAGGCGGTCCACAATCCTCCTGGTAAGCGGCGGTGTCGCGCTCTCGTACATGAGCACTATCGGAATTCCGATCTTGTTGGTGTGGCAGAACCTGATCAGCATGATTACGTCCTGCGCCCTAAAGGCAAGATTTATGAATATTCCGGAATAAACCACGGAGGCATCGGCAATCATGGCCTGGGCTTCCTGCAGTCCATTGGCCACCACAGGCCGCATCCTGGCGGAAGCCGGATGCTGCGAAAGACTTTCGAGATATGCCAGGTCGTTGTCCACTATCAGGGCGGGCTTCATGGGCAGCATATACGTTCCTCCTGCATACAGAAGATGCATGCCGGGGGCCGGGATTGTTAATACACAACCAACTGATATTACTGCGCTATATTGACGCGAGCGCACCAGTGCCGGGATTGGAATCCGGGATTATGGAATTTTGGGGGCCGCGGATTTCTGTCCGGGCTTTTTAGGCGCCGGGCCAAGGACCATGATCATCTTGCGGCCTTCAAGCTTTGGAGGCGCCTCGATAAGGGCGACGTCCTTCAAAAGCTCTACCATCTGCTTGAGCATCTTGTACCCCTGGTCGGCATACGCGACTTCGCGCCCGCGGAACATGAGCGTGACCTTTACCTTGTCGCCGTCTTCCAGAAATTGGCGGGCATTGCGGAACTTGTAGTCAAGATCATGCTGCTCGGTCTGCGGCCGGAGCTGGACCTCCTTGATTTTGACGACCACCTGTTTTTTACGCGCCTGATGGTCTTTTTTCTTCTTTTCGTATTTGTATTTGCCAAAATCGCAGATCTTGCACACCGGCGGCTGCGCATTCGGCGCGACCTCCATGAGGTCAAGCCCCTTGTCACGCGCCATCTGGAGCGCCTGACCGGTCTGCACGACGCCAAGCTTGTTGCCAACATCGTCAATAAGAAGCACCTGCGGCACCCTTATACGCTCGTTGACTCTTGGCTCGTCTTTGCTGAAACTTTGTTGTTGTGGTTGATATGGCCCGCGCGGACGCGGACCGGACATTGGACCCGAAGGACTGGATGGATTAAATGGCATTCTGGTTTTTGTAATACCTCCTGTATAATTAGGACTACAGGTGCCTGTGCGCGGTGTCAAATGAAAATGCTGGCCGGTTTTTGAAACACGGATTACAAACAGGTATAATGTCAATATGGCAAATAGTGAATTCATTGAGTGGCTCAAGGTTTTTTGCAGGGGGAGGCCCGAGATCAAGCGCGCCATACTTTTCGGATCGTTCGCCCGCAATGACAATGGCCCGGCATCCGACATTGATCTGGCATTTGAGCTGTCGGATGATTCTGCCTGGGGGGCGATTGCCCTTGAAATCAGGAGCAATGCAAAAACCCTGCGCGGACTTGATCTCATCAATCTTGGCGGCGCCTCCGGCGAATTGAAACAAAGAATACAAGAAGAAGGAGTAACGCTGTTTGAACGCAAAAAAAATAAAACAAAGCGCTGAAAATCTCGAAAAGTCCGTATGCAATCTGAGAACGGCGCTGAAGCAAGACACGCTCTCGGATCTTGAACTTTCAGGCATCCTGAAATATTTCGAGCTTTGCTACGAACTTTCGTGGAAAACCCTCAAAAAACGCGGCGAAGCACTAGGACGCAGGATAGCCAGCCCTCGCGAGGCATTCCAGTACGCCCTCGAAGCGGGAATAATCACGAACGAATCCCCATGGATCGACATGATCGAGGACCGGAATCTCTCGGTCCATGTGTACGACCGGGACGGAGCCGAGCAGATTTATAAAAAAATCAAGGCGCGATATCTCGCGGAATTCGAAAAGCTGGTGCTGCACGCGCCCGAATAATGACCAGCGCCAGATAACACCATTCAATTCGCCGTTGCGCTGTCCTGGTACAGGCAGTTCGCCCTTCCCATGTCGTTGGTCTGCAAGGAGCGGCGCTGCTCCCCAAAACCGCCGCTGTCAAAGAGGATCACCGGATACATGACGGCCTGGAAATAATCCGGCGGAAGCGCCGGATCGCTGCAAAGCGGGAACCCGGATTTTTGCGTGGTGTTGCAGCTGTGATCCAAGCCCACGATATGCCCCATTTCATGCAGCATGATTGACTGCAGGTCCGGCTGTTTTTTTCCGCTCACAAAAAAATCCTGGTAGTTGACCTCCAGCATGGCCATCTTGAACGCCGGCAGCGGCTTTCCGGCCGTCGGGCAAAGGCTCGTTAGCGCAATGGCCTGGTGGTTCGAGCTTGACCACTGCGCGAGCTTGTAAATATTCACGGTGCCGGAAAACTTGTCGCCGGCAATAATGGAGGTTGCGCAAAGCTGCGCCGGTTTGGCGCCACCGGATTCGCGCGGGGACGACGGATCGCCGTATTCGAATATCTTGAAGCCGAGGCTTTTCTCATAAAAGCTGTTCCAGGAATCCGCAGCCTGGATTATGGCTGATTTTTCTTCGGCGCTGAAGGCGCCCGCTTGCAAAGCGATCTGTACGGGCTTGACGTTCCATTTGCCCTCAAGCGTCGCGGACTGGTCGGCAGGCAGGGCACATTCCTTCACGACGGGGGTTTCGGATTTTTTGTCCTCGGCGCAACCGGAGACAAACATCACCCCGAAATAGAGCAAAAATATGCTTGTTGTCAGTACCCCCCGAAAAAACACCCCATACCCCTTCCAGTTAACTTTTCGGCACAAAAATTACCCGACTTAATAAGTTTACTATTCTCAAGACCATAGGGCAAGCCATAAAACGCCTCATCTATTACACTGTTTTTATTATGTTATTTTGCAATCAAGCCACCCATTATATCTGTTCTGCGATAAGGTATCCTGGCCTTCTCAAGCCTTTCAATCATCCATACAGAGGGATGGCCATACGCGTTACCGACGCCGGAAGAAACAAGAACTTCCGCAGGCCGCAGCAAGGCAAGCAACCTTTTGTCAGTCGAATACCTTGAGCCATGATGACTCGCCTTGAGCACAATCCGCCCGCCACGCCCCTGCTCTCTTATCCATTCTGCCGCGCCCAGCTCATCCCGGGCGGACGCATCCCCCATCGACACGTATATGCCGCCCCCCCGGAGCGGAACGACAAAGGCATTCATGTCCGCATTCGGCCCCTTCCCGGCGCCCCGGCCAAGCCGTCTTGATGCGAAGGGAAAGCAATCGCGCCGGGCGGTGGCTCCGCCTCTGAAGCAGCCGACCCCGGCAACAACTCCAAGCGGTCCGGCGCCCCCCGCATGATCCTCGTCAAGATGGGTCAGCACGACCCAGTCAAGCCCGCGGGCGCCGCGCGCGGCAAGAAGCCTGAGCCAGCCGTCCCGGCCCAGCGCCCGCGCCGGACCGGTATCCACAAGGCCCCAGCCGCCCCCGTCCCCGGAGCGCACCAGCGCCGCATCCCCCTGCCCCACATCAAGCTGCTCGACGGACGATGCGGGAGCAAGCCAGCGCCGCGCGCCGGCCGCGTCCACCCCATAATAATTAAATAATCTGAATATAATTATTACCGGAACCAGCACATACAACACCCTGCGCGCATGCGCGCCGGCCGCAAAAACCGCGCCCGCAAGCGCGAGCGCGGACAGGACCGCCCAGCGCGGCACCACCCAGAGCGAATCCGCCGCGGTCGAAACCAGGAGCATCACATCGACCAGCCGCTCCAGCACAAGACAAGCCGCTCCGCAAAGCGCGCTCCAGCTGGTTGCAACCGAAATAAAAAGCGCCGGATAGATCACGCCCGAGATCACCGGCAGCGTGACAAGGCTGATGAGCGGCGTTGCCGTCGCGACCAGCCCGGCGTCAAACGCATCCCAGACCGCCGTAAACAGCCACGAACCCACCGACAGGGCGAGATGTTCTGAAAGCACGCGCAGAACCGGATTCATCCTGCGACGTCCGAGACGTTCCGCAACCAGCTCATGGGCCAGCAGAGCGCCGCCCACGGCCAGCGCATAATGCAGCCGGCCCGGCGCCCAGCCGGTCACAAGCGCCGCCGCCCCGTCCGCCGCAAGCGCGATGGCAAGCGGGGCCAGCAACCGCCATCTTGCGCCGGCCATTCTTGCAACAAGCCTGAGGCCCACCACGATCACGGGCCTGAGCATCCCCGGCCGCATCCCCGAAAGCAGCCAGGCCATGACCGCAAACAACTTCGCACACCGCGCCGCCCGTCCAGCCGGCATTCCAAACAACCCGGCGAGCGCAAGCGCCGCCTCCCGCGCAACCATTGCAAGCGAATACAGATGTATGCCGGCGGCCGTCACGAGATGCACGAATCCGATGGTCCGCAGAAGTTTCACCGGAGAATCCGGCAATCGCTCATCGAGCAGCAACCTCCGGACCAGGCCGTGGGGGTCGCGTGGAGCCAAAAATCCGGATACGGCTTCGCGGGCGCGCTCCACGTTTGACCTGGTTTTGTCCCACGCCCGGCGGAAAAAATCCGCCGCCAGCCGGGGATCGCTCATTTTTGAAGCATAAAAGCGCTTGATATGGATTTTTCCGCCCTGCCGCGCGTTATTTCGGGGCCCGCCGTTTTGCGGCGGCGAAAACACGCGCCACCTGCCCTCCCAGCGGGCGCACGGGGCGGGAGCCCTTCCATGGAGCTTTCCCTCGCGGAGAAGCTCCCGCCACAAGTCGCGCGAAATGCAAAGCGCATCCTCTCCGGACCCGCCCCGAAGCGCGTATCTGACCCAGCAAGCAGGCGTTGCGGTCCTCAGCGCAAACGCATCGGACGGGCACAGCTCTGCGGCTCCGGCACCATCGACAAATACAATCGCAAGCAGCAAAACCAGTTTCTTCATATCCGTGCCGGGCAATGCACGCGCGATGCCAGCCCATTTCATGATTTTACAGCATCGTTTTTAATGGCTAGAATGTTGTCATTGTGAAGCAGCTCTCAAGCAGCCAGTTTTATCTCGTACAGATCGCGATCGGAGCGGTGTTTCTGGTCGCCGCATGGTTTTTTTTCAGGCCGAAGCAGCGATCCAATTTCAAGGACTACGGCTCCTCCGCACACGGCGGTCCGGAAGCCGGACGCCCCGGCGCGAACCAGGACGGAAAAACCGACGCGCTTGCCGGCGCACGCCTCAAACAGCCGCTCCGCATCGGCGGGGTAAGCATCACCGGACCGCCGCACGAAATCCTGGGCGTCCCGCCCGGCGCCCCGGCGCAGGATATCCAGCGCGCCTACAAGGATCTGATGAAGCGTTTTCATCCGGACATGGCAGGCCCCCAGGGTTCCGAGCGGTGGAAGGACGCGCAAAAAATCGCGGAAGCCATCAACCACGCAAAAGACGAGCTGCTCCGGCGGCACAGATCTTGAATCGTCTTTTGGCGCCATGAACGTCAGGATAGGCGCACCACTGAACTCCGAACTCACCCCCTCGCTGCAATGGATGGAGGTTCATTCCACCCTACAAATCCCTTCATTCCACGTGGTGGGGCTCCCCGGCCCCGAAATCAGCGAGGCAAGAGAGAGGGTGCGTGCAGCCATCCTGGCGTCTGGCAATAAATTCCCCAAACGGCGCATCGTGATCAACATGTCGCCGTCGTCCGTGCGCAAACGCGGCACCGGCGTGGATCTTGCGATCGCGCTTGCGATACTGGCCGCTTCCGAAAAACGCGGCGACCGGCCGGGAAGCGATACCGGTGATGCGCTGAAAATAGTCGCCTGGGGCGAACTCGGGCTTGACGGCAGCATCAAACCCGCCGGCCAGCTCGCGCGGCTTGTGCTGGCCGCCTGGGAAGCGGGCGCGCAGGCGGTGATTGTTCCGGCGCTTGAAGCGGACGAATGCCAGCACAAATTTCATCTCGTCAGGGACGGCCTGGCCGCCGGCGCGGGCGGCATCCCGGGTGCCCCGCCAAAACTGATCGCGGCCGGAAATCTCCGGGAAGCCTGGCTTGCCGTAAAAAACATCGCGTTCTCCGGCGCCGCGGCGGCCGCGTCCTGCGATGCGCGGACCCCGGACGGGGACACGCAAAAATACGCTTCAAATCCCGGCTCCCGCGTCACGGCGCTTTCACTGCTTCCGCTTTCAAACGCACACGAGCGGATGTTCGGCGCCGCCGTCGCTGGCCGGCACCACATCCTTCTCATCGGCCCGCGCGGCACCGGCAAAACGCGGGCCACCGAATGGCTTGAGGCGCTGCAGCCCGAGGCGCAGCCGGACATTCTTCTTTCGCGCATGATCATCGCCGAGCTTCTTTCGCCACGTCTTCCGTCCATCTCGCGCCCCGTCAGGCGGATCGGCGCCAACGTAAGACCGGCAGCACTCATCGGCAGCGCAAGCCCCGTCAAGATACAGCCGGGTGAGTTCACGCTTGCGCATGGAGGCATGCTGATAGCGGACGAATTTCCGGAGTGGCCGCGCGACAGCCGCGAAGTTCTGCGCGAGCCGCTTGAACAGGAGCAGGTCACGCTCACGCGCTCCTCAAGCGGGACAATCGAAATGCCGGCGAGTTTCATGTTCGTCGCAACCGGCAACTTCTGTCATTGCGGCGGCTGGCCGCCCGAGGTGCCGACGCCCGATTGCGCTGAAAACTTCAGCGTATGCAAGTGCCCTCCTCAAGCCAGGCGCCAATACATGACCCGCATGTCCGGCCCGGTGCTTGACCGCCTGGACATGGTTGCAAAAGTGACTTCCGCCAGCGCATCAGGAACGCAGTGCGGACTGACAGCGCTCCGGCACAGGGTTGATGTGTGCATCGCAAGAATGAAATCCTGCTGGGGCCGGGAGTGCGGAAAGCTCGACGCAGCCGGAGTTGAACAGCTGCTCGAAAAAAATCCCGCATGGTCCGCGCATCCGGCGCTTGCCCGCGCAACCTCACTGAGGGGCCGGCATAAAACGCTGCGGCTCGCCCTCACGCTTGCGGCCTGGGACGGAATGGACACCCCGCTTCCCGCGCATTTTTCCGAGGCGGCGATGTACCGGCCCGAAAAAACGCTGTTCGGCTGCAATTAGCGGAGCGCAAAACCTTTTTAGAGACCGGCAACAATCCCCGCTCCCGAAATAAAAAGCACGCCTCCCGCAATCGCGTGCGTGTAGCGCTCAAACCTTTTGCCGGGCATAAACGACAAGCCCTTCCAGGCAAACGCCACGGCGGCGAGCATGGTTGCGATCGTGGTCAGGCAAAAAGCGGCCGTCACGAGCGCAAGACCGCCCGCGCTCCTGGTGGCCGCGGGATACATCAGCACCGGGATGAGCGGCTCGCACGGACCGAGCACAAAAATGATGAAAAGCACCCATGGAGTGATGCTCTTTTTTCCGCGTGCGCCGTCCTCGTGCAGATGCCCGTGCTCGGCGCTCATGTGATCATGATCATGATCATGCATGGTCCCGTCGGAATGAAAATGACGATGCACGTGTTTTTTGCCGGTCACGGCGCGTTTTATCCCCCAAATCATGTAGAAAAAACCAACCGTCGTCAGCAGCCACGCCGCAATATCGCCGCGTCGGGATTCGAGGGGCTCAAGCGATGCGACGCCCGCGCCGATCGCAAGCCCGGCCACCCCGATGACCACGGAACCGAGCACGTGCCCCGCTCCGCACACGCCCGTCAGCGCAAGCGTGCGCCCGAGCTTCCAGCCCCGGGCCTTTCCGATGGCCAGAAACGGAAGATAGTGATCCGGCCCGACCAGTGTATGAATGAACCCCAGAGACGCTGCGGTAAACACCAAAACTGAAATATCCATTTCAATCCTTTCAGGACTTTTATGTCATGCTGATATCACCTATAATGAACCCGATAAATGAATACTTCTGAAAACAGAATATTTCATCCGGCGGCACTTGCCGTATTGGCGCTTCCGGCGCTTTTATCCTGCGCGCACCAGTACAACCTTCCGGCAAACAAATTCGAATCCCCGGAGGTGTCGGGCCGCCGGTACAAACCTCAAATAGAGCTGCCGGTACTGCAAACCGGTCCGCAGCTTTTGATAAAACCAAACGCGTCGGCGTCAGCGGCCGAAAACTCAACGCCAAAACTGACCTCGTTCGCCCTCAACTACGCGCTTGGCTTTGCCGCCGGCCTTGACGAAAGGGTTGACGCCGGCGCCAGGATCCAGCCAAACGGCCCGGTCGCCTTCAGGGGCCGGTACCAGTTTTACGGAAATCCGTCGGCCACCGCGGACCCCGGCAACATTGCGGCGGCGCTTAGCGCCGGTTCGGGCATTTCGATGGTTGCCGACACGGTGGGCGCGAACGACAGCCGCATGGACACCACCGCTTTTTATTACAAGTTTGACGTCGGGCTTTCGGCGGGCGGACGCATTTCGCGCAAACTTCTCATATATCTTGGCGGATCGTTTGATTACTACGGCTATGGCGGATCAATAAAACCCCTTAGCGGCCCGGGCGCGTCTTTTTCCGGAAGCGCCATGCAACTCGCGCTTCACGGGGGGCTTCGCTTCAATTATGATGCGTTTTTTCTACATCTGGAGGCATCAAAAGCATCCACCACGTCCGGCAAAATCAATAATCTCATGTATTATCCTGGTGTTGTGGCAGGCATGCAATTCTAATATTTGTTGACCATAACGATCAGATTTTACTTTAAAAATTATTCACTTTGGTTTATTACATAACGTGCTTAAAATTCTGGATATTATATGCGAATAGCACTTTTTTCATGGGAAACACTGCACTCGATTCCGGTCGGCGGCGTCGGCGTGCATGTCACCGAGCTCGGCGCCGCATTACAAAGACGCGGTCATGAAGTACACATTTTCACCCGCCGGGGCCCCGGACAAAACGATTACGACAACGTCCTGGGTGTCCATTATTACCGCTGCAACTTTCCGCTCCACTCCAGCTTCGTCGACGAGATCAACAACATGTGCCGCGCTTTTGCGGCGCGTTTTTTCGGCGTCGAAGACACGGCCGGGCACTTTGACATAGTTCACGCGCATGACTGGCTCGCGGCCAACGCAATGGTCTGGATCAAACAAGGGCGCGGCCACAACACCGTCCTCACCATGCATTCGACCGAATACGGCCGCAACGGCAACCGCTTCTGCGGCGGCAGCGCCCCCAGGGTGCAGGACCAGGAACGCAGCGCCACCTACTGGGCCGACAAGGTCATCGCGGTTTCGAGCCAGCTCAAGGGCGAAGTCCAGTGGCTCTACCAGCTTCCGGAATATAAAACCCGCGCCATACACAACGGCGTCAATGCCGAAGCCTTTGACTACGAAGCCGACACCGGCGAAATCAAACGCCGCTACGGCGTGGCCCCGCTCGACCCGATGGTGCTTTTTGCGGGCCGCCTGGTCGTTCAAAAGGGCCCCGACATCCTGCTGCGCGCGATCCCCGGCCTGCTCCGCCACTACGGAAACACCAAATTTGTTTTCGCCGGCGACGGTTACATGCGCGGCGAACTCGGCGCAATGTCACACCAGCTTGGCATTTCCCATGCGGTAAAATTTCTCGGCGTGCGCGGCGGCCGCGAACTAACGGATCTGTTCAAGGCCTGCGACATCGTCTGCGTCCCGAGCCGCAACGAACCCTTCGGCATCGTGATCCTCGAAGGCTGGAGCGCGAAAAAACCCGTCGTGAGCACCAAGCGCGGCGGCCCCGCCGAATTTGTCTGGCACGAGATCACCGGCCTCCATGTCGACGACGCGCCGGATTCCGTCGGCTGGGGACTCGGCACGCTGCTCGCCGACCACGAGCGCTGCCGCTGGATGGGCCGCAACGGCCGCGCCGCCGTGGACGCCGCCTTCAGCTGGGACCGCATCGCCGCGCAAACCGAAGAAGTCTATTCGGAGGTCCTGTGACCCAAAAACCGCTGATCATGATCACAAGGGAAAGCCCGGACACCGCGGTGGGCAGATGCATCACCGTAATGGCGAAAAAACTCGCCCTCACCGGCACGCCGGTCCGCATCATCTGCCAGCGCGGGTTCAAGACATCGCTTTCATCCTTCACGGGCCCGATTACCGTAATTGAGACCGGCACGCCAAGCGGAGACACGCTCACCGCCCAGGCATCTTCGTTCGCCACGGCCGCAAAAAACGCGTTCGACCTGCTCTCGGACCGGAGCGCCTCGGCAGTGATCGGATTTGAGTGGTTTGCCGCCCCGGCCATGCAATCGCTTTCAAAAGGGGCGCTCAAGATCTTTGCCGTTCAATCCATCGAACGCGAGCGCAGCGACATGCTCTCGGAGACCAGCCGCGAGATCGAAAAAATCGAGATCGGGGGCCTGCAAAACGCCGACTGCGTGCTGCTCACCGGCAGTCTTGAAGCGGCGGAGATGGAACAAAAACTCGGACTGCGGATTGCCTCTAAAATCATTCCTGCGGACGACATCCTTCCGATAAGATGCCTGGGCGGCGTAACCGACCCGGGGGCCGTCAAGCGACATCACAACATCGGCCCGGTTGATCCGGTCATTCTGTTTATCGGCGAGCTTGAGGAAAAAAACGGCCCCGACGTACTGATGAAAGCCATTCCCGCCGTGATCAAGCGCCACCCGGAGGCGCGCTTCATGTTCATCGGCGACGGCGAACAACTCTGGCCGCTCAGGGTACACGCTCATTATCTGCTGCTTGAATACGTAACAAGGATTCCGGGCCATCTTGCCGGAAAGGATCTTTTTGAGCTCATCCAATCCTGCGACATCGTCTGTCTGCCGGGACGCGAGCGCATCACGGAGTGGCCGGTGCTTGCCGCCTGGGCGGCGGGCAAGGCCGTGGTCGTGAGTTCGGAGGCGGCGCCCGCCATCTGCCGGCACGAATCCGACTGCCTTGTCGTAAAACCCGACGCTTTTGACTTGGCCGGAGTGCTCGGCCGGCTTCTTGGGGATTTCACGCTTGTTCGAAAACTTGCCTCAAACGGCCATGAGCGCATCACAAACGAATGGGGCTGGAACAACTGCGCCGGAAAGCTGGCCACGGCGATCGAAACCCGCAGAAAACGCGCTCAATCCACGCGCGCCACCCGGCAGCAGTTCCCGGCACTCCTGCCGGACGCGCCGAAAGCGCCATGAACGCCGGTTTTTTCCGAAATCAGCTTGATTTGATCTACTTCATCTACGGTTTGGGTTTTATCTATCTGGGCATAATCTGTTCGACATCATTGTGGAAGCAAAAGGATTTCATTCAATGGAAATGGCTGGCCCTTTTCGGCTTCATTCACGGCCTGACCGAGTGGATGGACATGCTGTGCCTGCTTTTCGGTGACAACACCGCACTTGCAACATTCCGCACCGCGCTTATGGCGCTGTCATATATGTTTCTTTTTGAATTCGGCAGGTCGAATCTGACCTCCGTCTGGAGGATACCGCGCTGGATAATTCCTGTCCTGTTTGCTTCCGGACTCACGGGCGTCCAGTGGGGACAAAACGGAACAAATGCAACCATCCGCTATTCGCTTGGTTTTACCGGCGGCCTGCTGGCAGGGCTGTCACTGCTGTTGATCAGCAAGCGCCAGCCGGCCGGAACCCGCAAGCCGGTGCTGTTTTTATCGGTATTTCTTTTTTCATACGGAATATTTTCTGGCCTCATCGCGCCGGAAGCGCAGTTTTTTCCGGCTTCCATAATCAACGCAAACAGCTTTCTTGAAACATTTGGATTTCCGGTTCAACTGGTCAGGGGATTCATCGCCATATCCATTGCACTGCTGGCGTGGAAATATTTCAGTGCGACCATAAAAATAAAAGCACTCCGGACCGGAACCGGTTCCAATCTGCCCAACATGACCCTGTGGAGCGCCACGATGTTTGCCGTCATGGCTATCGGCCTGTTATCGGTCCACGCCAGCACCATGACCGTATTTGATGAAATCAGGCAAACCATCGCCAAACAGATGACAATAGCGGCTGCGCTGCTCGACAAAGAAACACCGTCCGCGAAGCAGCTATCGCAAATCAAAAACGCGTGCCGCAGCATCCGCGCGCTCGCGATCATGGAACATATAAACGGCAAGACCATTGTGCTTGCCGACACGGAAGGTTTTGAGCCAGCGGCGTCGATACCCCCGCCGCTGGGCGAGCTTCCGCTGTATAATCTTCTTTCACTGCTGTCCGGCTCGGGGCGCTATAGAGGCAGGCTGAGTTGAGGGCTGGGCGGGTATCTTGTCACCAACGGAAGTTTTCCTAAAAGCCTTGAAATAGGCTCTTTTAAGAG
>Ga0208375_1000941_pt1 | contig 36307 bp, 60 predicted proteins | sample RifOxyD1_FD_184038 | JGI IMG/M metagenome (GOLD analysis project Ga0208375, IMG submission 184038) | Soil microbial communities from Rifle, Colorado - Rifle Oxygen_injection D1 (SPAdes) | ecosystem: Environmental > Terrestrial > Deep subsurface > Rock core/Sediment | place: Rifle, Colorado... | reverse complement strand
GTCTGTTGAGGGGCCGTTGCTGCGTCTCGCGCTGGAACGGAATGCGGGCGGGGCACCATTGCATCCTGGCAGCTCCGTTATCATGGCGTGCAACCCGCCTGATCAAGCGCCAGGTGGTATCGAACTGTCTGCGGCAATGATCAACCGTGTGGTGGTTCTTCGGTATGCGCCTGACCTGGCTGAGATCATCAGTTATTTCAACGGCGAACCTGTTCAAGCTACGCCGAACGTGCTCGACGAGGACGCCTTTCAGAAGGCGTGCTTGGTAGAGTTTGCAGACTTCGCGGCGACAGTGTCACACGTCACCGATTTGATCACCTACGATCCGCCTCCTGCATCTATTGATCAGGGCGAGCCGTGGGCCTCTCCTCGTGCGTGGGAAATTGGCCTTTCATGCCTTGCCGCTAACGGGGGCGCCGAAGACGACGTTGGTACTGCGCTGCTTGCAGGGGCGGTCGGTCCTCTTTCGGCCGACGCCTACCTGGCCATCCGCAAGCTAAGAGCCAAGCTGCCCTCCATCGAACAGATTCGAGGGAATCCAGTCAAGGCAACCGTGCCAGCCGAGATGGATTATCAAATCGCGGCATTGGGTGTACTCGCACGTGTAGCACAAACAGACGTGTGGGCCGCTTGGATCTACGCAGAGAGGCTACTACCTGACATTGGCGCGGCTGCAGGTAGTTTTCTACAGCACAAACACGTGCCGTCATACAGCAAATGGGCTGTGCTTGGGCAAAAAGCGCAGGTCGCTTTGTTGGAAGCTGTCCACATCCGAACGTCCGTCGCATGGTAGCAACACTGAAAACTACTTCGCAGTTGATCGTGCGGGCTCGAAGTTGCTTCCAAACTTTGGCCTGGCAGCATCCATTTTTCGGCTTGCCAGCCGCGCGTGTGTGTATTCGCGTTGCTACCGTCGTGGGAACCACTGTTGTAAACACAGCAGCTGTCGATGAGCGCGGTACTGTGTACCTAAACCCAGTGTTTTGTTGGAAACTGACGAAGCCAGAGTTCATGTTCGTCTTGGCGCACGAAATCATGCATCTGTTGTTGTTCCATTTTGCGCGGCAACAAGGACGCAAGGAGAAACGCTGGAATCGCGCTACAGATCGAGCGATAAATTTCGGGTTAGTACACATTGGTCTTTCCCGACCTGCAGTAGGATTGATGCCTCTTGATCAATCACACAACGGGTTTACTTCTGAACAACTATACGAAGTCGAACCTGAAATCGAAAACGGTGCTGGAGGCGCATTACCACATGTAACAGGCGGATGTGGTGTAATCTCGGCGCCAATAGCTGGCCCGTCTGGAGAAGGTGAAACACCTACGCCACGAAGCGCAAGTGAAGTCCGGCGTAACTGGCGTAAGACGGCGAACGCCGCAATTCGTGCCGCTTTGAGTGCTGGTGATCAGGCTGGGGATGTGCTTGGCAGCGTTCTACAAACGCCGCCAAGTCGCGTGAAATGGTCACATATCCTTCGGAACGCCTTCTCCCGCGCGCTTTCTGCGCATGGTTGTGACGACGTAAGCTATACACGACGGCACCGTCGCAGTTTCGACAGCATGTTCATTCTACCAGGTGGAATTACATACAAGGCTCTGGTAGCTGTTGTCGTAGACACGTCTGGTTCGGTAAGTGATGAGTCTCTTGCACAAGCCGTCAGCGAGGTTGAAGCGATTGCCAAGCAGCAATCTATAGCAATCTTCTTGGTCACACATGACGCGGTAGTGCAGCATGCGAAGTGGTTATTGCCTGGCGTGTCACGGACGATGATAGCAAGGACCATGATTGGGCGCGGTGGAACGTTGTATACACCCGCATATCAAGCAGTCGAAAAAGCTGCAAAGAGATTCGATCATGTCGTGCATCTGACCGATGGAATGCCTTGTGAGGCCTGGCCTACGCGGCCAAAAAATTGTCGCCGCCTCGTAGTCGCGCTGATTGGCTGCAAACAGGCTGGCGCAGTACCCATCAACGCCCGTGTGATCGAAGCCGAAATATAGTCCCCGAGGGGAAAATGCAAAATCCGAAAACTCGTCCTTTGTCCAGTAATGAAAAACAACGTCGTGACGACTTCCGCAAGCGTATTGGGGTACGGCCCGGATACATCGTCATCGACTCGTCTACCCCCTCGGGTGGGGTCAAGTATGTCCGAGCACAGAAGCGTAAGAAACTACCCAAGGGAGCAGCAAAAGACGATCTGCACATCATACGTACAATCGACAACGTCCAGGTCGTGACAGCGATCGACGCTCTTCGGAAAAAGGTAGATTATGCGTGCCGACGTCATTGTACGCGAACTGTGTTCGGGTGGTACTGTGATGACATTTCACGCGTAGCTTTGGAGACGGAGATCAATGGTCTGCGAGAAGAGGCGGCTGTTTTGAACGCCTTAGCAGAGGCAGTCGGTTCTACCCGCCGAATCCCTGTCCATGTCGTCTTCGCACGGTTGGTGCGTAGTTACTCGGCTGCTAGTGAGGTTGCGCGAACCATCCGAGAGGTCTTCACGGAGGCTCTTGTAGCCCTGCGTACGGGACAGGTTAGGAACACGTTGAACACGAGAAATCAGCTTCACGCACCGCTTCTCAAATTGCCAGGCCTTGAACGCCTGACAGATGGAGAGCTGATCCCGAAGGCCGTGATGTGTATTGCAGCAGCTAAAAAGCAGCTACTTCACACGATTCGTACCAAAGGGAATCTGGCTGTTGTGGCAGCCAGGTTGGACCTGTCGCCGTTGGAAGAGGCAATTTCGTTTTTTCAAGAGGACAAAATCGCGCTGCAAGACACACAACAGAAGCGTATCGCGAAGAAGTTGCGTGCTTTGAAAGGATAGTCATGAATCCGTACGAATGTTCGTGTACGCGTCGAGGACGTGCTTTTTGCAGGTCTTCCAACAATGGATGCAAAGCTTCGTGTACGTAAGCTCGAAGTCCTAGATTGATCCGCGCTGTGAAGGACTTTACTCGTGATTTCTTTGAGGATAACGACGCTGTAAGCGCGTTGTATGACTACTGCCTAGCGCTTCGTTTGACGCTGCAGACGGCCCGCTGTGCAGATTACGACCGCTTAGACCTTGCCGGCGCTTGTCGAGATGCAGCGTTGCTTGTTTGTCGCTATGTACAGGCCCGCGGAGGCTTTGCTGAATTGATTGAAGGTACTATCGTCATCAAAGATCTGCACGGTAAAACGCGGGGAGATTACCATTGTTGGTCCCGCATAAGGTACGGTGGAAGAAGCAGTCTCGTCGTAGACATCACAGCAACGCAGTTCAGTGACGCTATCCCACCTGTACTCATAGTTCCTGAGCGCGAAGCCAAACGCCGATACCTGTATCAACCGTCCAGTACACTTGCGCCTAGCTACACGAATTTGAGTGGACTTACGGTACATCAAGCACGGAACGCTCAACGACGCGCACTACGCCTTGTAGGAGATCTATGAATCAAATAGCACAAACACCGATTCAAGCAATCGTAGCGGCCGTCGAGGCGTTCTTCAGTGAAATGGCTGTTGACGTTCCTGACGCTACCCAACAAGCCCAGGAGAACCGTACACTAGCTAACGGGGCCGTCGTCCAAGCGATTCATGCGGTGGAGGCGGCCCTACAGGGAGCGTTAGCAGGGAACGCTATACGAGGGCTTAGGAATCTAGGACACAGCACTGACCCCCTTTACGCGGCACGCGTGCGCGGTAAGCCTGACAGTCGTGTAGCGTGGCCAGACGAGGCGAACGACAGTGTAGAAACACTTGTCTTGACGGTCTCGGGAGCACTACGCATGGCTGTGTGTCGTACAGACGGCCAAAACTATATGCTTCCGATGGTCTTGCGGGAGGTACGGGATGATGATATTGAGGCCGAAGACCTGGAACATCTGCTACGCACTCTGATCGAAATCATTCCACGTACCGTAAATTATGCAGATCGTGGAAGTGAACGCTACGCTGCACTTCGACAATTGGCTGTAGATACCATGAAACTGTTTGTTGGCGTTGTACAAGGATAAACATGAATCCGTACGAATGGCCCGTTGATCCTGTCGACGATTCTTGGCGTGTTGCACCGAACGGTAGTCACGTAAAGCTCGGCAACGGCGTGAAGCTCGGCAACGGCGTGACGCTTGGCGACCGCGTGACACTCGGCAACGGCGTGCAGCTCGGCAACGGCGTGAAGCTCGGTGACTACGTGAAGCTCGGTGACTACGTGAAGCTCGGCAACAACGTGAGGCTCGGTGACTACGTGAAGCTCGGCAACGACGTGCAGCTCGGCAACGACGTGAAGCTCGGCAACAACGTGAGGCTCGGCGACCACGTGACATCTGAAGGGCTAAATGAAGAGTTTCGTGACATCCTTCGGAAACAGTTTGGAGAGACCTTCATCGCCTGGAAGTGGGTTACGAAGGATCGGCAAAGTCCGAACTTCGATGGAGGCACCAAACTTACCTATCCTGTTGGTACAATTTGCGAGACCGTAGGAGTGGTGTCAGATCAGCAATGTGGTCCTGGCTTGCATGTGCTACGTATGGGATACCGGCCCGAGTGGGTTGGCCTGTGTCCAGCTGATCACGATCTGATCTGTCTACATGTTCGTGTACGTGTCGAAGACGTGCTCTTTGCGGGGCTCCCAACCATGGATGCAAAGCTTCGCGTGCGTCGTCTTGAAGTCTTAGACTAGATACTCCACACACAGAAGGACAAACAAGTGAAAACTACTACACAAGCGCTCGCAACTGCACTAGGTGTCGATTATGCTACTACTAACAGTCTTCTGCGAGCACTGACCGTACTGGGGTTGGTACAAGCTATCGGCTTTGATAAGCTCGAAGGCAGCAAGGGAAAAGGTAAGACTATCTACGAGATCAATATTGGTATTGGCGTACAGCTCGACGTACTGCTGGCTGCTGCGCTAGCCAAAACGGCATGACCAAAAAGGCCGAAATTGGGCTGATAGATGGACGGCGTGTCATCTTTGACGATGATGTGCCGATGCGGGAACGGTGGGCCGCCCTGGCACGGTTGGATCTAAGGCACGCAGATTTTCTTGAAGGTGATTACGCTGGCTTCGATCTGACAGGCCTTGATCTGTCCTACGCCAATCTTCGTGGTTGTTGTTTTACAGAGGCCGATCTGTCTGGTGCTGTACTCGAACACGTAGACGCGTACGGTACGGTTTTCACCTCCGCCAGAATGCGCGGTGTAAAGCTCAGTTTTGCTGTGTTGGAAAGGGCACTTTTCGCTGCTGCCACACTAGAAAACGCATCGTTGCATATGTGTCGTGGTCCACAAGCAGTTTTCGATCGTGCGATGCTGCACGGCGCACACATGAACGAAGCGAACTTTGCTGGTGGGCACTTTCTCGACGCGCAGATGACTGGTGCCGATTTGTCAAAGTGTGACTTTACTGCGGCTGTGTTGGATGGAGCTACGCTTAACAACACAAAACTAGTCGCAGCAACGTTCATTGGTGCGTCTCTCCGTAACGTGCTTTTGCACAAAGCCACAATCTCTGAGACATCATTCGCCAACGCTGATCTTTCCTTTGCAGATTTTCAAGGATTGGTCGCTCGGGGCCAGAAAAACAACTTTACCGGCATGCGATTAAGAGGCGCTAAGAACACAGCCAACGACCTCTATTCGTTTGGTTACCTACAGGACTTGGAGCCTTTAGTACGACGTTATGAAGCATACTATGACAAGGACGCTATAGCTTACGACGTCCAACAGGTGCTTGCAAGGCTGTGGTTTGAGCGTTCTATTTCAGGGACAGACGTATTGTTAGAACCTGTTGAATCACTTATCGCAGCAGCAAAAGCACTAGCAGTAACGTTGAGGATCGAGGAGTCCAAGAAGAAGGGGTCAAAATGGTAGAGATCAAAAACGAAGAACTGAAGCTGGCGTTAATCAAGGCCCCAATAGACGCTGATGTTGTACTACTAGCGTTGAATCGTCTCGACGAAGACGATAAGTTCAGAGACGCGCTTGCGGCCTTGATGGCGACAAACGTGCCCGACAAGACAACCGTGATAGCCAACTTTGTGAACGGACAAGCAACAAGCACTTCCGAGCTGGCCGATCTAACACCGGAGATCACAACTAAAGAATTGGTTCATGTGCTCAATACAAAAGCGGTGCAAACCGCCGCAAGGTTGCTAAAAACCGATGCGTTAGAAGAACACATCCAGACGATGGTTTCTACGCGTGTAGATGAGTTGATCGGCATCGTACTAGGTTACAAAAAGCGATTTAACCAGTGGGAAATGGATTATACCAACGATCGTCACTCGACGGCCCGTAAGGCCATCGAGACCTTTGTGGCTAGTCGTGTAGGGCCTATGTTGCAGCGAGCAATCGCTGAACAGGAAGACGTGTTGGTGGCACATGTAAAAGCGTGGGTACACGATACAATGGTGCAAGCCACTTCCACCTATTACAAGGAGGTGTGTGAACAAGCCATCAAGAAACAAGTTCGACAGTGGATGGAGAATCGAGCACAGCTCGACATCGAGAAACTGTTTGCCGAGCTTGACGGCAAACCGGTTGTTCCTTTACGTGACTTGACGTAGACCGGCTATTGAGTTGACTACGCCCCGAAGATCCCCTACTCTATAGCAATTCTGTAGAGAGTACGACGTAGCTCATGTGCAAAATAACAGCCTTGTCTGAGGACACCTTTGACAGCTTCTTAGCCGATGCTAAGTTGCCTGTCTTGATCGACTTTACAGCAACCTGGTGCCCACCTTGTAAGACGATCGCACCATTCCTCAAAGCGCTCGCGACCAAGTACGCCGACAAGCTCGTGGTAGGAAAAGTTGATATCGACAAGAACCCCAAGATTGCTAGACATTATCATGTGGACGCGGTACCGACATTGTTACTATTCAAGCGGCGAAAAGTAGTCGAAAAGCTGATCGGCGCCTATCCGAAAGCTACAATCGAAAAGACGTTGAAAAAGCACGTACAAGGTTGAGCAGTGCTGCCTAGAATCGAGAACTGGTCAGTTAGCCAGCAGAACGCTAATCCTTATCAGCCGCCAGAGGCTAGCTATCTAGTCGTTTGTGGCTCGATCTACGGGCATCCTAAGCACAAGGACGGTAGAGTCATCAAGACCTCAGCGGTCGTGGCTGCTAAAGGACGTCGGATCTGGACCGAGCACACTGTGTATGATCTTGGGCGGATCAGCCCCAAATATCGTCAATGGCTTCACAAGAACCGTCCCAACTGGGATTGGCGCAACCCGATTACGGTGCCGCTACCATCGAAGGAGATGGAGCTGAGCGTGGACAAAGAACCCTTGTTGTAGTTGAGGAGAACATCCCATTCGAGACTTGAACGATGCTAACCGAGGTTAACAACGTTGCTCGATTCCTGCCCAAGCGGGAGTTTCGCGTCGATCTTGCGATCGGCGCCAGCGCTCCCGTGGCAGCAGGCTGTAACCGCCTGGGCAGCGGTTCTCAAATTGATTGCAGCGTTCATATCCCGATCGTGGACGACGCCGCAGGACTTGCAGGACCACTCACGAATCGACAGGGCCAGTGGCCCTTCTCTCTTTGTTCCACAATCCGAGCAGAGTTTGCTACTCGGAAACCAGCGGTCGGCTACGATGATCTCGCTTCCCGCAAGAACCGATTTATAGCCGAGCTGCCGGCCAACCTCAGCCATAGCCGCGTCCATTACAGACTTGGCAAGGCGGCGGTTCGCAGCCATGCCGCACACGTTAAGGTCTTCGATTCCGATGACCCGGAACCGTTTGACCAAACTTGCGGTGAGCCTATGCGTCACGTCCTGCCGGATGTTGGTGATCCGCTCGTAGAGCTTCTGGAGCCGCATTTTAGTTTTCCGCCAGTTCTTGCCTCCTTTGGTACGACGCGCGAGCTGCTTGTTGAGCTGTCGCAACTTGGTCTCGTGGGCACGCAGAGCACGAGGCGCCTTGACTTTCTCTCCTGTAGAAAGCACAGCGAGATCACGCACCCCAAGGTCCACACCCACCGCAGCTTGGGTTTCGCAGCGATGAGGGTAGGACCAACGGGACTCGTCGATCTCGACTTGGAGCGAAACGTACCAGTGACCTGCACGCTTGGTGAAGCGTGCCGAGATAACTTTGCCTGGGAAGCGAAGTGCCTCACGCATCCGCAACCAGCCAAGCTTGGGGAACTTCACCCGCCGTCCAGCGAAGCGCAAGGCACGGGCCTCAATGGCAAAAACGGGCGTCGCACGTTTCTTCGACTTGAAACGTGGATAGCCAGGCTTCTGCCCGAGTTTCACGCGACGGAAGAAGTGGGAGAAGGCGTTGCCGAGGTCGGCGAGTGCTCGATTGGCAACTGCCCACGGAATCTCGTTCATCCATGGAAACTCAGCAGCCTTGCAGGCGTTCAGTTCAGCGTTGAGCTTCTGCCAAGAGGGCCTTTTTCCGGCCGCGTATTGTTGCTGCCAGCGGGCAAGACCCCAATTGAAGACGAAGCGCGCCGTCCCCGCGCATCGTTCCAACCACGTCGCCTGGACGTTATTCGGGTCGAGCCGGATGCGGTGCGCGAGGACAGTCATCGCGTTGGCGCGTTCATGAGCTTTTTGACCGCAGCGCGAATGACCTCAGCGATCGGTGTGTCGCGGCGTTGCGCCTCCAGCCGGAGCCACGCAAGCATGGACGGATGGATCAAGAACTCCAACCGTACGAGCTTCACGCGCTTTTTCGGTGGTGCCACAGAAGCAAGATAGCCTACGGAAATTATTCCGACAACAGAATAACAGGCGAACTCAAAGTTCGTCGGAGGACTTGAGTCTCATGGCTGAGTACGTAGACCTGAATCTAGTTTGTGTCGATTGTAAGAACCCCTTCGTGTTCGAGTCTGGCGAGGCGCGATTCTTCGCTGAGCGAGGATACGATACCCCGAAACGGTGTAAGGCTTGCCGTGACATAAAGAAGGCCCAGCGAAACGGGCAGTCACAGCCACAGTCTGCTCAAGGAAACGAGGGACCTGTTCAAGTCTTCCGTGAGGATCCTCATCAGCGCAGCTACAAAGACACGTGGGAAGATGATCAGGCTCCGCGAAGACGTCGCGGACGTCGTCAATAGGAACAGCAATGCCAACCGATACAATTTCGCGGAGGGATCTGCTCCCCCGTGTCGCTAAGCTCTATTGTGACGCTGTGGAGCTATTAGAAGAACTAGGCACGGGTTCTGCTGTCGCTTACGGAATGCTGAAAGCAACAACCATCATCCTGTTCGCGATAACGCAGCAATTGGCTATACCCTCTTGTGAAAAGCTGCCGGACATCAATGAGGGATCACTGGAAGGAACGACACCTGTATTTCCAGGGACGACACCTGCATTTGCTTGTCAGTGCAAGAGTTGTGTAGATGCACTCGACGCCCAGTACGGCGATGACAACAAGGACTGACCCAATCGAACCTGTACAAGCTATCTTGCTTGTACAGAGTTGGGCAGGCCTTACGCGGCACCCGATCGAAGTCGTCGGTGAAACACCGAAGAGGTATCGCGTTCGTCATCTCGATGCTGCGTTTCGCGGAAACCGAGGGTGGAAAGTTGGTGATGTTCGCCTCGTGCCACGGTGCGCAGTAAGGTTCGGAAAACGATAAATCGAAGAAGAACATTTCATGGAACACGAGCAATCTGATTGTCCACATACTATCTGCTTCATTTGCGACACTGATGTCGTGCAGATCATGCCAGCATCCAATTACCGTGTCTGGTGGCTCAATGATGAGGATCAAGTATGGAGCGAACCGTTACTGGCTTGGGGGCTGACACGCGGTGGTGAGGTACTACCACTGCAAAACGACATACTCGGCGGGGTCCAACCGCTGAGCGATCCTAGAAGGTTCTTTCCTGCTCTTGTCGCGATACAACACGTCAGTAGTATGCCATCAGAGACGGTTGTCGGAGAAGCTATTACGCGCCGTCGGATGAGATCGGAACAGAAGCGTTGAAATACGCGTGTTACGCGATCTTTGATCAGACTTGGGGCTACTTGGCTAACTGGGACGGGGAATGGACCTTTTCACCTAAGGAAGCTTTACTCTTCGACTCCCGAGGGAAAGCTGATGAAGCACGCTTGTGTTGGGCTGCTGATGGAGTAGAGGAAGTACCTGACGAGGAAGAGTTCCGTAACCAACCAGATACGTGGTGAAGGAGGAGTTGATAATGGCTAAGACCATCGTGTTGGATTTGAATCAAACCACTACCGGCACAGAGTGGGCTGCCTTGTTGCAGCGGGAACGTAGTAATGGACACATCACGGATGAGTCCATGGCATACTTTCTTCAGCAAATTGTTGTTGAGGCTGCTGAGTTTGGTGCTTATGTGGTGTTGGACGAGCTGCAACCACCAAAACAGGTGGACGAGGCCGATGCGGCCATCACGGCCCGCCGGCTCGCTGCCGACGAAGACGAAGCCAACGAAGCTGAGGCTGAGGCCGAGGCCGACGCCGACGACGCCGACGAGGCCGATGAGCAGTTCTGCATTCTCATGAGAGTTCCTACTGCCCCGTTGCAGATAAGCCGTGAAAGTCTAGAAAAGCTGACCGAGTTGTCGTTGGAGACAGAGTGACGTGAAACTGCTATGTTCAACGTATGCAGATAACTGTTGGTGAACTACGTTTCGACCTTCGCGAGAAGGCTGGCTACGCCGTTGCCATCCCAATGACCTGGAAGACAGCAGGAGAGTTCAAGCGGCTTCAACGAATCATTAACAGTGTGGCCGACAAGCAGCCTACTTGGAACGCGGTAGCTGTCGACGGTCAAATCGGTCCTGCAACCGCTCGTACTGCCTTTGAGATGGTAAGACGTTTTGCAGAGAAAGTTGCCCCTGCATGGGACATGACGACCCCTGAACAGGTAGAATGGGTAGCCAAGAACGTCTTGAGTGTGGCTGCCACACTTGCTCGTATAGCCGGTGACGAGCTTGATGATTACAGCAACAGTAACGCACCAGCGTGGCTTCTTGTTGTGTCACCGGTCGTTTGGGGTTGGTACGGCAGACGTGCATTAATGTAGGCGAACATGATGGATTTGGTGGAGAAAGTTGCTATTGCTATTTACCTCCACCAAGGTGGAGTTGCACCAGACCAGTATGAAGAAGTCATGGGCGTCAAGCAACGTCTGTGGAAAACAGCTGCACCTTGGGATTCTCAACCTGAAATAGAATTGTGCGAACACGAGAGAGACGAATACCGTTTTCAAGCAGAGGCTGCTATTAAGGCGGTGGCCGCTGCTTTACAAGGCCTGGCCTGCAAATGAGCGATCTTCGTGGTATTGCGCCCGTCTCCTACGACAGCGGGTTCAGTGTGCCAATACTTGCTACGGAAAAGACGATGATGGGTCGTTTGACCTTCAATCGTCGTGTCCTATATATAGACGGCTCCCTGAGCCTGGAGACTACTACCTCATCAGGCATATCAGACCCTGACATTGAGCATTCGGTTAGCTGATTGGTTAGGAGTAGATTGTATGGGAGCAGGAACGTATTACGCGGTTGTGTACGGCTGTCCTGACGTTACAGATGGTAACGCGGACAAGCTACACGACGATAATGTTGATTACGCATTGCACAGAATCCTCAAGGATCTAGACATCGCAACAAGTTATGAGTGCGGGACGCAGTATGCGGGTATTGTCTTGAGTACAACGTTGGGATTCCATCATCGTTATCAGCTCCCTGACGGACCTATGAGCATCGACGCGCTGCCCACAGCAATCCGTGCGGGCATTCAGCCTGAGAGGCTTGCTGCCGCGGAGAAGACCTGGGAGAAGGCACGCAAAGCCGCTGCCGAGGTTGGGTTGACGCTGCCCGAAGGTGAGTTGCTCTGGCTCGCAGATTATGATTGACCGCTAGCTATGAACTCCGTGAAGACTGCGACTGTGACGCGTCAGATTGGTTCGCTGAGCATGTTGTCCCGCCGATTGTTTACGTTGGAGTGCATCCAAGAACAGCTACTACTTTTTTGGGATCCGATTTACCCACGGGATAATCGTCCACACCTGTTGGCGTCTGCTGCAGCTGAGTATCTCTTGAGCAACAAGGAACGGGTGAATCTAGAACGCGGTTACTATTGGGCCGACCTACCATCGGCAACCCTACTTCGTGCCGTTGAGGCAGAAGCTTTGGCTAGTAGGGCTATTGCCTCTCGCAATCGACCTTGGAGCATTGACGGCGGGCTAAGCGCTGAAGAGTTGCTGACAGCGCTGCAACCCGAGTTGGCCTTTCGTGCCGTTGCTGCAGTTACAGATTTTGCTGAATACGTGGATGTTGTGGCGTGTGCTGAACGAGCCCTCTACCAAGCAGAAAAAGAGGCTCAGGTGCTAGTCTCACAAACAGCATATAATGCATTTCTTCGGGGGCCTCCTGGTACTAAGGTGTTTGAAGATTACGAAATCATCGATCGAGGTACTCGTGTAATGAAACGACGTTCTGTTGATGCGGGTGAATTAGCCTACAGGCAGGTTACAGCAAAGGTACATGTGTGGCTGCTTAATAAGCTAGACAACTATCACAACGAAGACACACGTCATGAAAAAAGAACTCATTGATCCTGTTCTGGACGGGTACACAATAATCATTCGCGACCTGCTCAACAACACAGACAACAGGTTTCGATTCGATCAAATCGGTCGCATCGCGAGAATGGCGCACGAGCTATCTCAAACGATCTCTACTCGGGTCTCAGAGTTTGAAGACCCTGAGATGGAAGGGATACCAGGCGTCCTGCATGTTGGTAGAGCACGTGGTATGACCGCAACAGACGAAATCATGCGAGAGATCATCAGCGTGTTCCAGCCGCTTGCGGCCACCTACATACAACGTGAACAGCTCAACACACAGCACGCACAAGAAGAGCGACAAGAGGAGCGTCTTGAGCGGCAAGAAGAACGTCTTGACGGGCTGTTTGCCATACGAGCCCAACTGGAAGCGATCGGGCAACCCACCGACGCAATCGACCAACGCATCAACCAACTCAACGCAGTCATAGCAGGAGAAAACGATGTTGATTCCTGTGTGGTACATCCCAAGCTTCTACGGCGATATCAAGTTGGAGACGATCAACCAGCGTTGCAGAGTGATTACGGAGAACCTGACGGTGCGGGAGTTGGAGGCGCTCAAGAAGCTGCAACAGACGGCGATTGCCAAGGGCTGGTTGGACAAGAAGACGAAGCCAGGATGGGCTAATCCTACTGTTGCGGGAACGACTCTACTGGCCGCTCCCATCGACAAGGTAGCAGGAACTCTGAGCCGTCTTCTGAAGCCAGACAAGAAAATCGTCTCAGCTGTGAAGTTCGCTGACGGCTCGATCGAAGAGATCCGTACAGCAGGCTTCGAGGATGCGGCGGAGCCGGCAAAAGAAGCAACAAACGGTGACGATCCGTATCGTACAGCCCAAACCAGTTTGGTCAAGGTGCCCAAAGCCGCAACCAGCGTAGCTGCACCGGCCCGTGGTTGCCCCGTACCGGATTTCGCGACCGCTGAGATCAAGGCACGGCGTGTTCTGGCCGCGTTCTTGAACCCTGATCAACTGGCCGATTTCAAGCGCTACAATCGCTTTGTGTCTGTTGGACAGGCAACAGGCCACCGCTACATGGTAACCAGTCGACACGCCCGCGATGAGTTGGCGCTGCGACGGACGGTACTCTACGACCTTGATGACAAGGACAAGTCTTCGATTTGCACACACGACTGGCTGATACCGGCTGCTGAGGAGCTGCTAGCACTACACATCTTCTTGCAAATCCCAGACGGCGAACGGTTCCTGCGGTTGTCTGCTATCAATGTCGAGGAGGTAATCTACGAAGCGTTGCATGCAACACTGCACGAAAGCGAGCGCGCAGCCGTGAACCAACTCCTCGTAGAAAGCGGCAACTGAATGGGTCTCGTAAATACTTGTTCCAAGTGCGGCGGCATAGGCATTTGGGAAACCGGCAATAACGATCTGCCATGTGACTGCCCAGCTGGCGATACGGCGTTGTTCAATGAAGCCGGCGTTGAAGGGGTGGTCACAGGTGCCGAGATCAGGCGGCACTTCTTCAACAACTCACCTGAGCCTATTTCAGGCCCGATCAAGGCTGAGGACTTGCCTGGACGCAGACAGACACGAAAAGAGACAGCAACGGAATCGCCGCCGCCGAAGAATCATGAAGAATTCGTAGGACGAGCACGAACACGTCTTGCACGGTTTATGCGTCGGTCTGACGCGTTTGCCTGGTCTGCACACCCTTTCTACGGCGAGGTAAAAGACGTCGTTCTTGTGTTGCTCGACGAGATCGATAAACTACACGCCGAAATCGCACGTTTGAGGAGTGACGTGAGCGTCACGAGGGAAAATGACGAACACAGCGGCTGAATGCGGTTGCTTTGCAACGCTGGCTTTGAGTCGAGATCGCGTCAAGCATTTCGTTCAACGCTTTGCGGAAAAGGGTCTAAAAACAGACGAGGCCGTAATCGTTATCTTGAACGCCGACGACGTCTACGGCGGTCCACTAGCTAAACTCCTGTTGCCGAACTCCAACTGGCAGGAAATTCGGGACCGTGGTGAAGTGCCCTTTGCGCGAGGACTCGTAGGGCGAGAAGGTATCCAACAGGCATTGGAGCTTTTCGATCCAATAGCTGCAGAGATACTGGCTAACAGCAAGGACAAAATCGCGCTTGTGGTAGTGGATTAGTGAGGACAGCAACTACTTCGAGGTAGAGATACTTGGGTACTGCATACCGAAGATCGGTAGCGTTTCATGTTGAGGGCAGTCCGTAATCTTGTTGCGGGACCGCTTGCATGTTGTCTTAACTCAAACAAAGACGGCGACACGTTTGATATGGGACTTGGAGACATTGAATGACGCAGCAGCGCGTCTAGGTCCGTTGACCCAACTAGCCAAAGATCTAGCCAAAACGAGTTCGTAACGCTGCTGCCAGAGGGTAAGATGAGGCTGGTAGGAATGAGTAAAGGATGGTGGTTGAGGGCGGCAACGGTTGGCTGTTTAGCAGCAATAATCGGCTGCGCTCCTTTATCAGGATCAATTGTGGCGTTTGTGTTAGTGGGTTTAGGCTACTTGGTAGATATCCATATCCACACCCTTATACGTCTTCCTGTTGTACGAACATACGGCAAACGAAGGCTTAGGTTGCGACGATTGTTGTGGTGGAAGCGATCACTCAAGCGGACTCAACTGGATGGTAAGTGTTTACGTTGTAAGCATTACTCGCGTTGTCTATACAAACGTTTCGTGACCGTGATGGTAAAACCTGGGTGATTTAGCTGTGTTAGCGATATTGGCATTCATAGGGTTCGGGGCGCTGTTTTTTGTAGTGTTTATTCGTTTCTGGGAAGGTACGTCAAGACGTGTTGAACGGTCCTGTCTTCCTCTTGCACGAATACGCAGTAAACAATGGCGAATACGCAGCAAACAATGGTTAGATGGCAGACGTCCCGATCTACTGCTCCAGACGTGTCTGACAATAATCATCTCCAATTCAGTAGTGTGTTTGTGTTTGGCGCCGATAATCCCCTTGTCGACAATCGTAAGCGTAATCGTAATTGTACTATTCGCCTTTGGCCTCGGGTTCACAATTATTGCAGTAGGCACCTTCGTCATTGTCGTTTGGCATTGGACACAGAGGCGCCCACTCAGTCGAATTAACCTGCCGCGCAGGTGTTTGAAATGTCTGCGCTACCTCACATGCATAAATGCATGTTTAAGATGTCGATACTACCTTGTATGCGCAAAACGAAGACCACTTCTCGAAAAGTGTATTCCGGGGCGTGTTTGTGAGGTAGAGGACGAAGAATGATCACGATCGTTGTTGCTGGAGTTGTGATAGCACTCATCTGGGCACTGCTCATTCTCGACTGTTGGCTGCACTGGATTGCGGTCGGGCAGCGTCAAGGAAACTCGCTCAGTCCGACAAGTTGGTGGGCGATCCTTACAATGCCTATTTGGACAGTCCAATGTAGCCGTGCGGTTGAACGCGATCGGCGTGCTCGACAACAGGCAGTCAAACAACGCATCGAAGAGTTGAAACAACACCTCGCAAAACTGTGTGAACTGGAACGCGCTGCGTCACCCAACGCGCCACCTGAGATGCTCACCGAGTTGCGTCGCGGGATCGCCTCTATTGAGGACTTGCTGAATAGATATCGTGGTCATGAGGAGTGGAGCTACACCTTCCGAAGACGAGAAGACACGTGAACCACCCATTTGATGACATCCGAAGCCGCGTTGCTGAACCACCGACGTGGTGGGACTCGAACGGTACGCCGCGATGGGGCGTGTTCGAGCCCAAACAGTGCCCAAGCATCTACGCCAAGGAGGTAGCTTTGGTGGAAGTCCGATGCCAGTCATGCGCGCAAAGCTTTCACGTTGAAATGCATACCGATTTAACTGATTTGTACTGCGCCAACACAACGTTAGCGGATCGAATTAGGAACAAAATCATTCACTACGGGGATCCGCCGTTTCACCTTGATCCGTCAGACCCCTCCTACGGATGTACAGGTAACAGTATGAACGTCTATGACGTACGCGTACTGGAATACTGGGGCCGTCAAGGGCACGAGTGGGTGCGAAATCCAGATCTCGAAATCGAGATCGAGGGGTTGCTGCTACCTGTTGGGTCGTTGGCTGACTACCTCGACGAGAACGCTGATTGGGTCTCGTTTTTTGCTCGCGACAGTAAGGTGAAATGATGAACGACTATCGGGAGAACGAGAATCGACTTCGGGAGTTGCTTGAAGAAGCTGGAAGGGCAGGCCGTGTAGTAGATCTCTACTGGGAAGAAGGCTACGTCCGTGCTGGCTGGCCACCTGACCGGAAAGGCTTGATTGCGGCGTTTCACGCGCAATGTATGATCGACGACAACGATCGGATCGCCAACATGGCAAAAGCCATTGCGAAACGTACTAAACAACGCGTTTACACCGTGATGACTATGAGTCGGTGGTACCTACTCCTGTTTGCACGCGACGACGGCACCTACGACGGAGACGAAAACGAGTACATCGGCTACCACGACCCAGACGGCTCGCGGCACTTCGTGAGTGTTTCGTGAGGGTCTCACGTGCGAATTGGATGTAGGAACACACTTCGACGAGTGGCGCGGCAAGCACCTGATGCGTCACCTGAAGTGCTTACCGAGTTGCGTCGTGGAATTGCTTCCGAGAAGACGAGTACGGGGCGGGTTTACTGACGCAAAAAGTGTGACTATATAGTTGACACAACCCAGCCGGTTCAATAACCTACTGGAATCCTGCGCCGAAGTGACCAGAGTTTTGCGTTTGTCAGACAAGGGACACGCTAGAGGGATGTGTTGAAAGTTAACAATCGCATATACAAGGGGGATACGGACGCGAAGCGTGTAATCCGTACATTGCGGCATCTTTCCGCTGCACGTGCATTGGCGGCGAACAAAGTCAACAAGGGTAGCGTGATTACGTTAGCTGGTGATGACGCGGCAGATGTTGGTGCGATCCGTTTTCTTCTTCGGTGGTCGGCGCCGCGAAGTTGGTTTATTGACGATGGACGAGCAACAATACGCGTCGGTGGTATTCCGGTTGGGCTTGTTGCTGCCACATCACAGTGGCCTGGTATCAACATTTACGATGGAGATCTCACTCTAGCGCTAGCCGAAATTACAACGCTGGCACCGTTCGCGTTCGTTAATCTCGACATGTGCGGACACCCTACGCCCTACCTCGAAAACGTTATAAGGATTTCTGCAAAACGGATGATAAAAGGCGGTGTAATCTCCGTAAATATACTCATAGTGCGCGAGAACGACGGAGAACCGTATCTTAGGCACCTAATACGACGGTACGGCGCAAACAGTCTTATGGAGCTGCGGTCGTCGTACCCACAATGGATAACCGATACTGTCGAACGTCCGTGTCAGCTGATATGGTCAGCGACCTATTGCTCACATCGCCTCAAATGGTTAACATTGTCGTACCAGATCGAACCGCGGTGTAAGGTAGAGCGGAGTGATCACATCGATCTTAAACACGATATGGTCGCCCCTTGTTTGTGCGAGTTGGAAACCACACTTCGTAATACTGGGCTCAAAAAGAACGAAATCCAGATCGTACTCCACAGAAATCGTACGCTACAGAAAACAGGCAAAGGAATGATATGAGCAGAAACGGCAGAAACGGCAGAAACGGCAGAAACGTCAAGAAAGGCAAGATCAACGACAAGAATGGCAAGAACGGCGAGATCAACGGTGAAAACAAGCTTTTCTCAACACACAGTAAAAACGAAAAAGAAAACGATCAAGTTGCTATCAACAACCTATTCCCTACCTATCGTCGGTGGAGTACTCAAATCCAAGCCCTTTTTTGTTCGCAGTTCAAGGTGGTTCGCCCGAGTGCCGCCGACCTGAGATGGCTTGACAAACTCCCGTGGCACCAACATCCTACTGATCCGCCGGTGTTGCTCGAAGTCACACCTGGACGTGCTGCTGCACTGCTAACACGTGTCGTGAGTAATCGGCAGCCCGAAGCAAAACGTGTCGCGGAATACTCAGAACAAATGCAGCGGGGGATGTGGGAGATCATAGGAAGTGGTATGAGTGCTGATACTCGCAAACACGTCCTCGACGCGGAACACCGTCTCCGAGCATGCATGGACTCTGGTAAAACAATCTATGTCTGGATGGTTTTTGGCTGTTCGTCGAGTGCTGTTGGCAAGATCGATACCAACAGAGTACGATCAGGTTCTGATGCACTGGTTATTCAGCGCAAATATTCTACCAGTACTGCACAGCTCATCAACGGAATCGGACGCCGTTTTGTGCGCCTGCAGTTGGGTACAACACATCTGCATCTACCACATAAATCTCTCGCCTTTGAAGCGCGACATCGAACCCAATTGAAATGGTTACAAGAGGAAGTCATTGCAAAGGCAAAGAGTAAGCGCATGCGGAACCCAGGCGTGCTGACAGCTCTACTTTTTGCTTACCTCAGATATCCATTAGAGACTCAGCGCTTTGCACAGGATTTCATCGTCGGTACTGATAAGTCTGATAGTCCGGCATGTATCCTCCGAAATTCCAAGCCCGTCCTGGACGGCGTCATACCGAAACGTGCACCCAAAGACACATTGGAGCTTCTAACGCTGTTGGCGATCCAATGTCATGTTGAGCGCCGCCCATACGAGCAGACGTTCAACAGAGTGTTGCTTACGGCAGCACGCGAGTTTTTCGTCTAAAAGCCTCCAAGACAACCACGCACGCACACGCGTATAGGCGCGAAGGCATGGTCAAGTCATTATGAAAAAGTCAGTTGATGTGCCTGATTGGTTGAAACCATCCCAGTTGTACAAAAACGGCAAAAAACCACTTGTTTCCATTACTGATTACAAACGATCAGCAAAAGAGCACGTGCGCGCCACGATCGTAGGTCGTGAACTGCTTCAAAAAAACGCGTTGCGGACATGGGATCTTTGTTACCGTTACGGGCCACTGACAGGAAGTGAAGTCGACGAGTTGTCAAGACGGCTTAACGGTGTCCCGCTTACAGCATACGGTACAACGTTCCGTTTGTTGGAGGCTGCCGGTTGTCTTCGTAGAGTAGGAAGACAGTACTGCCGTCTCACAAGAGCGCTTGCAGACGCGTGGGATGTAACTGACCAGCTGCCAATAACCGTACAAAAAACAAGAAAACCGCCGTCACCTAAGAAACGCACGCGTCGACTATTCGGTATACGGCCCGACACCACACGGTTATTTAGAGTTGGCGCACAACTTGATACTTTTAGCCGCGGGGCAGATCGTATAGGCGCAACATGGTCATTGGATGCGCAAGCTGTTATTGCCTGGCTAAAAAAAGGCGCGCCAGACGACGATGTTGATAAATTAGCTGATTGGAAGTCCCGTGGTGCGCCAACACTAGCAATCGCTGAGCTTTCTAGTTGGCTAAAATTACAAGGTCACAAGTAGATTGCTTATCGGCGTGTCCGTTGCCGTCAACATCACACGGCGGAGCTGCCCAACCGATCAGTTCTTCGTTGATTACCGCATGATCAATTCGTCGGGCGCGTGCTTTGTGGGATTTCTGTGGTGGGTGACAATCACCACAGTCCTGATGCCCACGCACCTTCGTGCTGATCTTCTTTGTGCCGTGTCGTTTCACGATCTACCTGTTTTTCGTTGATGGTGGTGTCCGTAATGGTGTCCGCAATACGCAAGGCCATCAGATCCTAAAAACCGTCCTGGAAACGAGCATGGTTTTTTCTTAGCCGTCCATGCAGCGCAGAATGGCAACGGTTGAATCTGTGGTGTCGGGCGTGGAGCTGGCGGGTACCCAGTTGGTCGACGGAAAAGGGGCACAGGCTCGTTCTGGACGGCTTTTTGATGGCGATGCCTGCATAGGTAGCAAACCCAGACGACGTCTAGGGGCCTGTTGTAATCTCGATGCTGGGCCACCACACGCGTTTTGTCGTTGCAAATCTGGCAAAACGCTGGCCGCACCAGTTTTCCAGCACGAAGTGCTAGTCCCACCTCGATCATGGCTCGGTAAGCCTCAGGATGCTCAAGCTGCCAGCGACGTACCCTGTCCATAGAGGCATCTTAGCGTGATCACACAGGTTTATGCGATCCTATATTGAATTATCTGCTAAAACATTGAAATCATTAGGGTTTTAGAAGATATCATTATCAACACTAGCAGGTTCTAGTGTTGAGGTTTAGTATGAGGCATGCCATCCGTACTTGAGGACGCCGTCCTACGATCCCCACGACTTAGGCCACGTACCAAGGAGCTGTACTGCGAGGGCATCCGAGCGTGGCTTTCGTTTGCTGGTGCAGATCCCCGCATGTGGACTGCTGCAAGGGTCGAGGACTTTCGTGACGAGCTGGTTCGACAAGGACAAAAGACGTCGACGATCAATCTGAAGCTCAGAACGCTCTCCTACGCCGCTCAACGCTGGGCAAAACGAGCTGGTACGCAAAACTTCGCACTGGGTGTAGAACTGCTCCGAGAAGATAAGCCAGAACGCGCACCGCTATCCGATGAAGAGATGGATCGCCTGACGGCCAGTTGCATTGGTGATCAAATCGTCGATCTCAGAAACTACGCCTTGGTTGTCATGTTTGTGCGGACCGGCGTTCGCCGAGGCGGGTTGCACAAACTCAACCGCGACGATATTGGATCCGATCGACGTATTCAAATCATCCTTAAGGGTGGACGCCCACACAGCTTTATTCTAGACGATCAAACCCACGAGGCGCTCCAGGTTTGGCTTGCTTGTCTACACCAACACGGCATTACGTCTGGTGCTGTGTTCCGTCGTATCCGCAAAAACCGTATCGGTGACCGCATGTCTCCATTTCAGGTCTGGCACGTAGTCTCCGAAGCGGCAAAACACGCCAAAATTCGCCACGTCTTTCCACACCTTTTGCGTCATACACTGGTCACTGTGCTTCGCGAGGATGGTGCTACACCACTAGAGGTTAGCGGGTTGACGGGACAAAGCGAAGAGACCATCATGCGGACATATACACACCATCGACCGACGCACGCCGTGGCTCTTGCTAACAGGCTGCGCCGCTTGCCTGAATAACCAATACAGAGATCAAGGATACGGTCGATGTTGATTGACACTTTTGAGCACGCGCGCCTACGTGAGTTCGCTGAATACGAAAGCATCACGCTTCCTAAGAAGACGTGGCAAACGCCGGACCACTGTTGGTGGACCCCACAATCGGTGCTGAAAGGGTGGGGCTCGCGGATCTCTGATCATTGGGCTTGGATCACGTTGCATTGTTGGATCGTCGAGAAGCGGGTGACGGTCATGCACGTCGAGCTGCCTAGCCCCCTTAGACGTCACACACCAGACGATCCCGCTTGGGCGTTTATCGATTGGCAATATGGTCCCGGTGAAGTAGAACCGCTAGCCTATCCCATCGGGCTCGCCGACTTAGCCTGCCAGAACAACCGCGACGAACCCTTACTCATGATCGAATTTGGTACTTGTGCTCCCGTGAAGTTTATCCTCAATTTGGGGCACGCATTCTGCGATATACAGAGCACTCACTGGATGATTGTGCCTTACGGCTGTGCATATGCCTTTGTCTTCATTCCCGAAGCACAACTTTTCACACATGAACATCCCGCTCCAACGACGCACGTTGTTACAACACCTCCCCAGCCGCCGTCAATGTGGCCACCTCCACGTAGCATATATGAAGACAATGAGTGAGCTTAGAGATCTGATCAAAGAAGCGTGTCGGCGAACTTTGGGTGTGGAAGTTTACGATGCGATGGTTGGCTGTCGGATCCCTCTACCCAGACTTATCGAGTACTGTGCGCAAGAGATGTTCACTTACCCAGCTCGATACTCTGCTCCAGATTGTGAAACGATTAGGCAAGGTATGATTGCGCTGCTTGAAAAAGGAGAGCTTTGACGGGTAAGGTTTCTTGTGCAGGTATAAAGCTTCTTCTGAAGGCTTTCGACTGAAAGGAAATCAATGAAGACGAAAACAAAGACGACACCTCCTGCTACCACCATCAATGAAATTGTCAGCTGCACCAGCTGCCTAACGACCTGGGTCAAAAGGCATTCTACGACTCTCAACGAGATCGACCCAGCACTTCTTAAAGGAACCATCCTTCTTCTCAGGAGGGAGGAGATGCTGGATGATGAGTTTGAAAAGGAGAGCTTTGACGGGTAAGGTTTCTTGTGCAGGTATAAACCTTCTTCTGTAGGTTGTAGATCAAAGCATCGAAAAGACACTCAAGTCTGGTGGCGCGGCAGTTGCAATACATCGGTTTACGCGCGGCCGTAGCGGGCCACTAGTCGGGAGCCAACCCGATGATGGAAGCCGGATCGCTTCCGGCAAAACAGGGACCGGACCTCGGAGAGGTCGGCGTGGAAGGGCGCCGTCAGCGGGATACGGTGGAGGCGTAAGCTGATGAATCCGCCCCGCACCCTTCCATAGTTACAAGTACTTACAACATTTGTTGTCATACGTAGAATTTCTCTAGTAAGATTGCGTCTTACCCTCGAAGCGCGAACAGCGTACTACGGCGACCGAGGTCGCGTAGAGGAAATCAGATGAGGAAAGACACCTTCAGTCGGGCACGTCACGTCCTCAAGCGCGAACTTTACTCCGACGTGGTGCACGGCTAGTGGCAACATCACGTACAGCATTCGCCACCGGCTCTCGTTGGTTCTGTGATCGGCGAGAGGAACTTAAGCCCTCCTTCACCTTCGTGATTGTTGCGAAGTCGAAGGCTGGTCAGGTACTGTGCCGGTTGGAGCTGGAAGGGCACGATCCCGACCACACCGATTGCTGGCCGCTACCACGATGGGAACGCTGCAAGCCTGACTGCTACCACGGGCTGACGCAGACCTACAGCCACAAGCATCTGAAGAAGTACGCACGTCTCTTGGAGAAGCCAGAATGACCACGACCGAACACACACAGGACGAAGACTGCGACGTGGGCACTGACGGCTGTTGCACCGTCTGCGGTGTATCACATGGCGCCGTCTGCACATTGTGTGGTGGCCATGGCTACCATCGTCCGAACTGCCTCGAAATCGCATCGGAATCGTTGTGGGTAACGCAGGGTGGTGGATTGGTGCGGCAATGCGGCGACCGCTACGTCTTCGTCGAGAAACCCGAGTGTCCAGGTCTCGATGTGGGAGACTTCATGCCGAAGGAGTGGGACGTGGTTCCAGCCAACAACGCGGCGAGGCGAGAGCTGGAAGAGATCGAGTTCGGGGAGATTTGGTAACCATATGACAAAGAAGAAGACGCCTGCCGTTCAAACAGTCGCAGAAGACAACATTCTCGGTTATGCCGTCATCGGCGACGGACGTGGTGGGAGTACTTCGGTCTGGCCGATCTACAGCGAAACCGTTGCGCGTGGCGCGGCGTTTGAGGCCTTCGAGCTACCGAAAGACGAGTGGCACGCCTTCCGCCACCTGTTCGATCCAATGCCTACCTTGTTCACCAAAGATCCTGATGCTTCAAACTAGCAAATTCGTGTACGACGACGGTGGACGCTCCGCTGCTGGGTATCGCGGCGAGACAGGTGATTGTGTAACTCGCGCCATCGCGATTGCGACTGAACGGCCCTATCAAGAAGTGTACACAGCGTTGAATCACCTCGCGACCAAAGAACGACCGCGGCGCGGAAAACGTAGTGCATCACGCACAGGCGTTCACCGCCGTACCTACGAACGCTACCTGCTGGATCTGGGATGGATTTGGACCCCGACAATGCACATCGGGCAGGGTTGCACGGTACATCTCCGTGCTGAAGAGCTTCCAGCTGGCCGATTGATCGTAGCGGTCAGCAGGCACCTGACCGCCGTCATCGATGGTGTTATCCACGACACCCACAATCCGTCCCGGGAAGGTGTCGTCTACACAATAATCGACGGTGTTGGTACCGCACGTGAGTCTGGACGTTGCGTGTATTTAACCGCCCCGAATACAAACAGCTCATAAGACGCTTGAAACACGACGTCGAAGAAGGCCAAACGCGCGGGCTTGTAGCAATCAACAAAGGTACTTATTTGATGTGGGATTTTGCACGGTCCCGACACGACTTCGACGCGTCTTGGCCCCGCGCAATGCAAGAACTAGGACTCGTCGACGACGGTACCGGAACGCACACCTTCACGATCAATGGGTACGGCTTTGGTGACAAGTACCCAAATGGATAAAGCTCCATGAATATCAACGATGCAGATGTCCAGGATAAGATTGTAGCAGTCGAGGGACAGGACTGGCTTTACGAGCAAGCATCCAATGCCCACAACGGTGAAGGAGAGTACACTCTGGCATGGGCCAAGAAGGCGTACGCCAAGCACATAGCACAGGTGGAAGTAGAGCACGATGCAGCCGTCGCCGATGGTGACGAGCAGGAGGCTGAGTACCAGCTCAACATGCTGGAAAAGGCGCATTCTACCGGCATCATCATTTACGGACGTGGCGGTGTGCATCGCTACATGGTGATGGGTGACGGCTCCCTCATGTTTTCGAGAGGCCACGCTGGAGATTTCGAGACCGTGGTAGCTATGCGAGTCGGGTTCAGGACCACGTAAATGAAGATCGTCGCTGCACTCGCTGCGTTGGGTGTACACAACACCTACGGTGTGCTCAAGAAGTTTGCCACAACAAAGCAGCAGGCAGTAGCTGTTAGCTATCGCGGACGCGATCGTGGGCTGCCCGCACGTATTCAGGTTTGGTCTCCTCTGTTCAAAACAGACCCTGACGCTGCGTGGTACGATAACGGCAGCAAAACTTTCGGTGTCTACTCGAAAGACCGCACGGAGACGTTAGCTGAAGCGTTGGCATGGGCGTCTGAGCAGTACAACATTTCAGAATGGGCTACTTGCCCAGCTGATCGGCTCACCAAAATCCCGAAGAGCGTACGGGATGCGGCCGAGAAGGCTGCGAAAGCCGTAAAGCCGTCTACAAATCAGCTTAATCAGCTTACTGTATACACTTGGCGAGGATGTCGTCCAGGCAGTAGTCAGACGCGCGAGATTTGTGCCGCAAAGTCAAGAGCTGCCGTAGCACGTGCTGCAGGCGTAAAGTACGTCAAGCAGCTTGACCTTACCGAAACAGGGAACGAGGAAGATATCAAACAAGCACTGTCCGATCCTGGTGTTATCTTCTGGTGTCCACTTGACGATCGCACACATGACTGGCGACGGGGTTGAAGTGGTGAGCTAGACGCGCCACACGCACTGCTAGTGGAGGAGAGTCCTGTGATCAGTCGACCTGACGAAGAGCCGCTGAGCGGCGAGGATATTGAGGCTCTGCGCCAAGCCGTCGCCGCGGGCGCCCATGACGGGCTCTCTGCTCTTGCAGCCTTCGCGAGCCGTTCTGAGAGAACGGCAGAACTCACGTCGAAGATCGTCGAGGTTATCGAAGAGAGGGATCATGCGATGCGAGAGACAATTGGATACGCCAACAAGTATCCTCACCACAAGGAAGGACACTTCTACACGAACTGGTTCACGTGTGCGTTTCCGGTTCATCTCACTGACGCCAATGCACTGATCTACAAGCTGCGTATTGTTGAGGTCGTGGCTGACGAAGTAGACGATCGGCACTATTGGGCATGGTGGGACTATGCCGCCGCCGCGTTCACGTTTGTGTACGCCGCTAAGTGTTTGTTAGAAATGGCATTCCCGTACGGTACTGCACCCGAAGTCGAACGTGGTCGTGGAGAAGTTGTACGTGTTTCGGTTGAGGAACTAGGCTCCTTTACGCACGCAGCTGCGAAAGCACAAGATTGGCGTCCGTGAAGTGAACAGCTGTCGTTGTCATACGTCTATGTTATAACGGCCCCGAGGGGCACTAATGCGGTGGGATAACCTCAGCAGACTTCCCGACGACTGGCATCGTAGAAGCTTTGCGCAAAAGCTTGCCTTCACAGCGTCGTTGACATGTGGAAGTGAGCGCCCACCAGAAAGTCACCGAGAGTGGCTTTACCATCTTAGTGAGAACCCAAACGACCACCGTGTCGCGGCGTTATACAAAGTCGCTACACATTTTGGAGATCCCATATCGTCACCTAGCTCGGATGTTGCTTTCAGCGAGGCTGCTGTACGCATGTACACACATGCACGCTGGGTTGATTACGGTTGTCAGTCATTTCAACTCAGTGACTCGCTTGCAGCATTACTTAGCCTGACCGAAGCGCATAGTGCCTACGAAAACATCCAGTTCCCGTTTCCCGCGTTCTTGCTTGAAGTCCCGCCTGGATACATCACTGCAGAGACAGCTGATCCAGTAAGACTACTTGTCCATCGCTACATGGTCCTGCAAGAATGCACGATGGCAGAGGGTCCCGAAGAAGACAGGCTCCGTATCGAAATTTACTCAGATGACAACCTCGACGTGCTCCATAAACGGATGAGTGAACTGGCTACAGAACTGGACAGCAGTCGGATAGTAATGACTTTTGATGAGAACAACGAACTCGTCGAATCAACCGACCAGAGTACACGACGTAAGTTCGCCACTGCGCTGAATCTTGTCTGTAACTTTGCTCTTTGGCTTCAAGCTGCCCCAAACTGGCAACGCACACAATCAGAGAAGCGAAAACAAGACAACAAACGCGTTGGTCCTTGGCCGACGACGTGGTTCCTCGGCCGAGAGGTCAAACTCGACCGCGAAATGCGTGACCTGGCTCGTGAAGTGGTTTTGCACCCGAAGAAGCGTAACAGCGGCTGGAAACTTCGCATTCAGAAGCTCGTCCGCGGTCATTGGAAGCACCAACCCTACGGGCCTGGGCGCACGCTCCGTAAGCTCATCCACGTCGAACCCTACCTACGCGGCCCTGACGGCGATAGTGCGTGGACGAGCATCTACAAAGCAACTGGGAGAGAGAAATGAAAGAGCATCTACAGCCTTGGTATGACAAGTGGCTTATCGAGCACGAAGATACCAACCTCCTTCACGTAGATCATAACGCGCGTGGCCAAGTACACCTTCGCCAAGTTGAGTTCGTGCGTGATGTCCTCGCTGGAGTTTTCTGGGAGGGTGCTTACGATCGCCGTAAACCAGCCACGCCACGGGATGATTGTAACGAAAGCGCGTACGTCATTGGAAAACACCAGTCCAAAAGTGTCAGGCTGCCGGTCTACTCGTTGGAGCGGCCCGATCTCGGGCTTCAGGTCGTTTTACGTGATAACTTCTACGATTGGAACGTCTCAGTACTCTCGGAGACGCCGATCACAACTGACCTACGCGGTTTTGAGTTGGACTATCGTCGAGAAGAAGATCGTGAGCGTTTCCCGAACGGGTATACACCAGGACACTGTTGGGGCTACTGCTTCTTTCAAGGCTTTCCCGAAGAAGTTCAATTTGGGCCATTCAAAGAAAATCCATGTCGATTCTCGCTGTGCATCAGGGGCGATTACGACGTCTACACATTCTTGTGGCTGTTGAGGAATCGATGATGTTGACGGTACCAGATAGCTTGTACTTGATCCCGTCAGTGGTATGGGTCTTGACCACCGAAGACGAACCAATCTTCCTTGAGAAGGAAGACGGCAGCTACGAACGCCGCCACTATCGCTACTGGTGCTGGACGCAGCCCGACGCCAAAGAACTACTTCGGGGTCTACGTCGCTTTCCACAATCACTGCGAACATACAAGTACGGCCGTGATTGTGCGATTGAACAACGACAACTTGTTCAGCATACGCTCGACAAAGTGTCTCGTGCACCTTGGGTACTCATTGATGTAGTGAACGGTCACAACACTACTCGTCGTTACCTTTGGCAGTTCGAGACGCGTGATGAGGCACGTCGACACAAGGCGTGGCAAAAACAGCAGCGTAACGGTGCTGAGCTGATTGGACCATACCGGCTCAGTCGTCAGACATGGGAAAGGTAGACGAACCGTGTACACGCGCAAGAAGGACCGTGTCGAAGAGGACGACCGCTGACGGAGGGCCAACGATTCCTGTTGGTGTGGGCGTTGTCTTCATCCACGTGGACGCTGGTATCCACCAACTCCGTCCCTGTGGACGCACCGAGCGGCGTGGACCTGCGCGCGCTACGAGGCTTGCAACGGCGCGGCCTGTTCGTCGAACACAAAGAGGGGTTCTTCACAGTTATCGAGGCTGCGAAGGCGCACGTGACGCTTGACGAGATCAACAAGTTCCGTGAGCGCTTTGGTTGGCGTCCGTTGTGGAAATCGTTAGTTGAGGTTCGTCCAACTTTCCCAGACTTTCCCGGAAACTGAAGATAGGCAATGCCTAGCACCATACAACGACTCGCCGAGCTTGGCTTGATTACGCCACCAGGCTTTCTGGCCGCTAACACTCATTACGAAACGGCGATGGGATCAGTGGCGTATGGCGTCGCAGATGACACCAGCGACGTGGATGTTTACGGATTCTGTATCCCACCCAAAGACGAAATCTTTCCACGCGGCGAAATTGTCGGATTTGGGCGGCAGAAGGACCGTTTCTCGCAATATCAACAGCACCACATCAAAGACGCCGCAGCAGGCAAACAGTACGACGTAACGATCTACTCGATCGTCACCTACTTCCAGTTGTGCATGGAGAACAACCCGAACATGATCGACAGTCTGTTCACACCACAGCGCTGTGTGCTGCATTGCACGCAAGTCGCCAACATGGTACGTGAACACCGTCGAATGTTCCTGCACAAAGGCGCGTTCTACAAGTTCAAAGGATATGCCTACAGCCAGCTGCACAAAATGCGTACAAAGGACCCGCAACCAGGATCAAAGCGGGCCGAGTTGCGCGAGCAGTACGGGTTCGACGTCAAGTTCGCGTATCATGTAGTACGGCTGCTCAGCGAGGTCGAACAAATCCTCGTCGAGGGTGACATCGATCTTCAGCGCAACCGTGAGCATCTCAAGGCCATCCGTCGCGGCGAGGTGTCCGAGGAGGAAATACGCAACTGGGCCTCTGACAAGGAGCGGCAATTAGAACAGTTGTGTGTGGACTCACCGCTGCCGTACGGCCCCGATGAAGCCAAGATCAAGGAACTACTTCTACAATGTCTCGAAGTACACTACGGACGGCTGGAAGGCGTAATCACAGCTGAAGATGAACTCGTCGGGGCCTTGAGAAACATACGTGACGTGGTTGATCGATGTAGATCAAAACTGCTATAAAAGGTAAGACATGATGAACAATCGTCGTCATGGAGTCGTCGATGCTTTTGAGGATCTCGCCAAAGCAAAACAGACCATCGTCGAGCTAGGACAAGAACTGATCAAGGCGCACGATCAACTGCTTCAATGTCAAGCGGAGTTGATCAACGTGACAAAAACACGAGACGAGTGGCATTGCACGGCCGATCGTCTAACTGTTGCACTAGACACAGAGAAAGAAGCCGTCGAATCCGCGACAGAAGACGTCAACAACTTGCGCGAAGACGTTGACAGGTTGCGTAGGGAGCTAGCAGCTGCAACGGCAGCCGCAGCAGAAGTCCCCAAGTTGCGCCGTCGTCTCGCGGAGAAAGAGACACGGGCTGAAAGAGCCGTCGCAAACCGCAAAGCGGCGACCCTACGAGAGGGCTAAATGGATTTGAAGCTGAGAGAACTGATCAAGCAGGTGGTGACCGACCACCAAGGCTGCAAAGCTACGGAAGTTCCGGTACTGATTGCGCACGTGTTGGACAACATTGACAACACCACACAACTAACACGGAGCCAACTGCAGTGGACCGCGGTGCCCGAGTTGGTGCAAGATCTTGTCGATAAGGGCGAGTTGGTAGAGGTAGAGTATGTCCTACCCAACATGGACTACAGGATCAAAAGCTTCCTGCTTCCCAAAGGCACAGTATTCGGCTAGTGGATGCAAAGACATGAAGGCCGCGTTATTGTTGATCTGGTTGTGTACGACGATACTCGTTGAAGGTGCTTTGATAGCACTTATGTGGAAATGGTTTGTTGCACCATTCAACGCACCCACAATCAACTTGGCGCACGCTGTTGGGCTGTCTGTTTTCGTAAACCTTTTCACAGCTAACCCAACAAGCTACGAAGAACATGTCGTCGATCTGCGACGGTCAACAGCACTGAGAGTCGCGTTGTGGATAGTTCTGTTAGTAGTTGGTGTAGTAGCACACGCCGCTATGTAGAGGTGACATGAAGACAAGCAAGAAGAGAGAAGTTGCCGAGTCTAGGGTCATCACGGCAAGGTTGCTGGTTTCCGTTCGAGTAGACCTGGAATTTGACGAGGACGGTAACGGTCACGTTCTGTATGCAGAATTGGCTCAGCAACAGATGATCAGCCCGCGCGATGTTGAGGAAGCGTTGGACACTGATGGCGAATTGGGCATGTTGGACAAAGATGAATAGACACGAGGAAGATCAAGAGAAGTCTACTATGTTGTTGTGATAAATAGGAGGTGTTCATGGGTGCCAGCTGGCGTGGTTCTGCTGTTCTTGGTTGTGAGGTAACAGGTAAGACCGAAAGAGAAGTTGCGACCAGGGTCTGTGCCCATGACATTACAGCCGGCGCGAAGTTTTGTGCTGAGTGCGGCAAACCCGCAACGGAGCTTGAGAAGGTGCCGATTGACGGTTGGGACACTATCGAACAAGCGGGCTTGTCTAACTACACGACCACCGACGATGATCGACAGTTTGTTGGTGTCGGTGTTAGTGTTTGGGATGATGGTGACGCTCAACGTCTTTCACTTGACACTGTAGAGCTATCAGCAGTACGCGACAAAGTACGTAGTGTGCTGACGCCGATTGGTCTCTGGGACGAGAAGAGCTTCGGTTTGTGGGCTGTATTGTACTGTTCGTATTGAGAGGTAAGATACCTCTAATACTGATGGCGAGCTGAGCGTATTAGACAAAGATGAATAGACATGAAGAAGATCAACAGAAGTCTACGTCTTCTACACCTCACGCGTGAGACCTTGCGCGCCCTTGAAGATACTCGGGGGCACGCCCTTGGAGGTACTCGGGGTACAGGCTGCGCGCGGACCTGTCACTTCTGTTCAAGCTGCAGATACTGTATAGCTGTATAGGTTGGTTGGAGCCGTTGCTATGGCGCTTGACTATTTGAAGGCACGAAACGGCACGCTAATCCCGATGTGGGTCGCGGCCAATGAGGTCGAGTCCCAAGCACTCGATCAGCTCCGCAATGTTGCTGAACTACCTTGGGTTGTCCGTCTGGCTGCAATGCCCGACATTCACGCTGGCAAAGGCGCGACAGTCGGGACCGTGATTGGTATGCGAGACGCTGTCTCGCCATCCGCTGTGGGTGTTGATGGGGGCTGTGGGATGGGCGTCGTGCAAACCAACCTCGATGCCGGCAAGGTCACGCGTAAGCTCGCCAAGCTACGTGCTGAGATCGAAGCCCGCATCCCAATCGGCTTCTCCAGTCATACAACACCGGCTTACACTGCCGCGCCAGGAGAACTAGCACGCGAAGCGGAACAGCTCTTCGCCGAATTCGGCTCGCTTACGCCCGAAGTACAGGCACACATCGACCGTGCGAAGCACCAACTCGGGACCCTTGGCGGCGGCAACCACTTCATCGAGTTGAGCCTCGACGCTGACAAAAACGTTTGGCTTATGCTGCACTCGGGGTCGCGCTGGATTGGCAAGGAGCTGGCCGACACGCACATCTTGAAGGCGATGGCGCTCGGGCATAACGCAGCGCTGTCGGACAAGGCGCTTGCGGTGTTCCTTGCTGATACACCTGAGATGCGCGCCTACTGGAACGACCTGACCTGGACACAGCGGTACGCAGCGCTCAACCGTAAGCTCATGCTCTGGCTTTACGAAGAGGTGTTGCAGGAGTTCTGGCCTGGTCTTCAGTTCACCTCGGAGCCCGTCTGGTGTCACCACAACTACGCGGAGCAAGAGATCCACGACGGCGACAAGCTGTACGTAACCAGGAAAGGCGCAATCCGCGCCCAAGCAGGTGACCTGGGGATTGTGCCTGGCGCAGTGGGCGCATCAAGCTACATCGTCCGAGGACGGGGCTGCGCTGAAGCACTTCAATCAGCTCCACACGGCGCCGGTCGGAAGATGTCGCGGGGTGCAGCCAAACGGAAATTTACTCAAGCTGACATCGATGAGCAGACCGCAGGCGTCGAGTGCAAGAAGGACAAATCCATCCTCGACGAGTTACGTGGTGCCTACAAGCCAATCAAGCGGGTCATAGCTAACAGCGCTGAGCTAGTAGAAATCGTTGTCCAACTCGATCCCGCGCTGCTGTGCATAAAAGGCTGAGCTACGCGTTCTAGTTTGGATGAGGAAAAAGAGTATGAGTAAGAAGAGCTGTGTCCAAGAATCCCGTGTCGAGGATGCAGGATGGCTACGCGATCAGATTCGCATCCTCGCTGAGGATGCTGCTGGAAACGCCAAGGAAGACATGGCCAATGCCAAGAATGGAGATTCAGACGATCGAGACAGGTACGTCGCTATGAGTGAGTGTGCCGCATACTACGAAAAACAGCTACGCTACATCCTCACTGGCACAACCTTCGATGAAGAACTCGAACGGCTGTTGCGCCGCGCTTCAAAGAAGAAGTAAAACGGCAACTGGCCAAAGGAGCTAAACTATGTCGTGGGAAGGCTATTATCAGTGCATCTGCGCCAAGGGACACTACTTCTGTTCTCCAGATGATTACGGCCTCTACGACAACGAGGCGGCGTTGTGTACTTGTGGTAGCGAAGCCGTCTTCTCCAATCAAGTGGACGAAACCAACTGTGAATCAGTGGGCGAGATCCCACACGAGATGATCAGAAGTCTACAAGTCGCAGAAGCTGTACTAGAAACTTGTCCTCACTGTGGGCACACCAAGGAGCTAGAGCCCGCTCACTATCGTGTCCCGACTGAAGAAGAATTGAAGCACATGCGACACTGGCGACCTGGCTACGGCGGTACGTCTCTGGTTCCAATAGAAGAGTACCCGCGATAGGGAGAAGAAATGCAAGTCGAACTAATGAATCAAGTAGAGGCAACCAGCAAACGGAGCGAAAAAGAGCGACTGCTAGCTAAAGCAGACAAGGAAACACAGTTGCTGCTTCGCTACGCCCTAGATCCATACCTGACCTACGGTGTGACACTCAACAACAACGACGTCGTAGTAGCCAGTTCCGCAGGATCTTCGCCGACACGTTGGTGGAGCAGTTTCTGTGCGCTGCTTGATCAGCTCTCCCAACGACGGCTTACAGGCAATGCTGCTGTCTCAACCCTGCTAGAGCACCTTCACAAAGCATCCTCAGTGGAAGATGTCAAGTGGGCGCTTCGAGTGCTCAACCGCGACCTTCGTTGTGGCGTCTCTGTGAAGACCTTGCAGAAAGTCTTTCCAGGACTGATCCAGCCCTTCGAGGTTGCGCTCGCTCAAGGATACGACGACAGCAAGCACACACTACAAGGTGTTGGGTTCATCGAGCCAAAACTGGACGGTCTGCGTGTAACCGTCGTCGACGGTATGCCGCTTACTCGCAACGGGAATCCCGTACAAAGCACCCACCAGATGCTAGACGAACTCGCGTCTATGATCACCAAGCGACATACCTCACTCCGAGACTGGGTGTTCGATGGTGAGTTCATTGGCAGCGGTACCTTTGAGGAGACCGTATCGAAGGCGCGGGCCACAGGCCAAGAAGACCGTGGACTCGTCTACAACATCTTCGATATCGTTTCTGCTAACGAGTGGCAAACACGTAAGACGCGGCCTTTCTCGGCTCGTCGGCGGGACGTCAATGAACACATTCACGACGGTGTCTACATTCGGCGTGTGCCGTCGATCCGTGTCGAAGACCCAACCGTCGGTGACGTCCTCAACTTCTGTGACAAGTTCATGGCACAGGGATACGAGGGTGCCATGTGGAAGGCCGACCTTCCCTACGCATTCAAACGCTCATCTGCGCTGCTGAAGGTCAAGAAGTTCGAGACCGAAGACGCTAAGATAATCGGCTTTGAGGAAGGCACAGGCAAGTATGAGGGCCTCCTCGGCGCTTTGGTGGTCCAGCTCGAAGACGGCACGCAGGTCAAGGTCGGTAGTGGCTTCAACGATGCCCAACGCGAAGCATTTTGGACAGAGCAACAGACCTTCAAGGGAAAGACTGTTGAGGTCAAGTTCCAAAACAAGACTGCGAAGGGATCGTTGAGGTTCCCAATCTATCTTCGTTGGCGCGACGACAAATGAGAAGACAGCCTTTCAAGTTCACAGCAGAGTAGTCAGTAGAGGTAAACGATGCTATTTCTAGTCGTCGAAGATGATGCAGACGTCCAGCGAGCGCTGGTACGGTTCCTTCGCATCCACTTCAGCGCTGAGGTAATAGCGGCTGGGAGTGTTACAACAGGATTACGCGCATTGAAAGATCACGTATTCGATCTCGTCGTTACAGATTTCCAGCTACCTGACGGAACGGGTGCCGAGATCATCAAGGCTGTGCGTAACCTGAAGCGGAGAACGCCGCTTGTGCTTCATTCGGGCGCGTTAGATGACGACCTTACTGGTTACGATGTCGACGCGTACGTTCACAAACCGTCTGTTATGAGCGACCTCGCTGTGGTGTGTCAAAAGCTTCTCGCAAGCTTCTACGATCAACACTGCCCAGCGTAGGCCCAACCAACGACGATCTCAGCACGATGAAGATCTACAATGACAGCAACGAAAAAGATGATTGAGGATGCAACTAAGCTGAGTAGTATGCTATGGCAGGCGTACCCATACGCGTGTTTGTCTTATAGAGAGTTCGTAGCAGTAGTAAGCCAGCAGCAAGCATTAGTTGATCTAATGAACCGCGCAGTCGGTTTCTATGATGAGCACGCCCGTCAATCTGGGAGTTCTCTGAACCCGATCGGCGCGCTGCGAGACGTCCTCAGTGACTTCTACAGCTACCATACGTGCGGAACCTACGGGAACAACCTGTTTGATCTTCGAGGCGATCTTGCACAAGCTTTGTTGCTAACGGATCCCCCTCTCAACATCATCAAACTGCCTTACCCAGGAATTATGGTACGCGTGCCTGACGGCTGCGTGCCGGTATTTTCGTCTGGGGTAGAACCTCGTTGGGCAACGATCATTTTTGCCACCGAGGATGAAGATCGGATCGTATTGCGATCTACGTCAACCAGTTCGATGCTGACCACACAACAGGCTTACAACCGTGTGACGCACGCGCCGTTCATAGGTGTCACGATCCCAGCCTCAACTGACGCGCGAGAACAGATTCTTGACGAAGACGCTCTAACCGGACTTGCCGCCTTTCGCATCGTTGCGAACTTGACTTCGTGGCTTAGTGGGCATCCTGCAAAGCGTGAGAAGACACATCGTGCTAGCACAGCAAAGCGCCACAGCAAACACTGTTGGCCAACTGTGTGGGTGACAGGTGGTGCTGTTTCTCTCCCAAAATCGTTGCGCGAAGCCGCTGCAGAATATGCGATGAGCGGTTCCAGCGCATCGAAACCTGGGTGGAAGTTGCGCATGCAATCCATTGTCCGCGGCCACTGGAAACAGCAAGCACACGGGCCTCAAAACGCCTTGCGAAAATTGATTTGGGTCGAGCCGTACCTTCGCGGCCCCGATGCGCAGGTCGCATGGGCACACGTCTATCAACCACCAAAATCATCTCAAACAGACGCGTGAAACTCAACAGTATATCTTGCTGTGGTGTGTCTCATGTTGCCCGCAGGCCGCAACGCTGATCTCGACTGGAGTCGGAGGGCACGTGAAAGAATTTGAGGTTGAGGTCAAGCTCCGCAACAATCTGCTCAAGGAGCGGCGGAAAGCCTTGGGTATGAATCAGGAAGAGTTTGCTGAAGCAGCTGGAGTCAACCTCACGCGTTATCGAAATCTGGAATGCCTACGCGAGTCTCCTTTGA
>Ga0208375_1000939_pt1 | contig 36359 bp, 40 predicted proteins | sample RifOxyD1_FD_184038 | JGI IMG/M metagenome (GOLD analysis project Ga0208375, IMG submission 184038) | Soil microbial communities from Rifle, Colorado - Rifle Oxygen_injection D1 (SPAdes) | ecosystem: Environmental > Terrestrial > Deep subsurface > Rock core/Sediment | place: Rifle, Colorado... | reverse complement strand
GGCATTATGAGTAGATTTTTTCACTCTTTTATCTTAGCACGGCGTAAGCCGTGCTAAGAATGGTGTCGCATTCATCTCCCGCCTTAAAAGGCGGGAGTATTCTGCGACGTGTATAAACTTATAATGTCAAGCAGGATTAGTAAATATAATATAGATGATTTTACTTCTATAAAACCAGGTATAACTATTCTTTTAATAAATCTTTATCAGGAAAGTGGGCAAGTAATTCCAATAAAATTAGAGGTGATTTGGGACGGAAAATCAGAGCTTAAAATGAATGTATTATAATTTGCATCTAATAAATAAAAGCTCTATATTATAAATGCTATGCCTAAACAAAAATCCAACAACCTAGAAAAAATCCGTCACTCCCTTTCCCACCTTTTAGCCGCCGCCGTTTTAGAAATCTTCCCCGATACTAAACTCGGTATCGGTCCCGTCATTGAAGACGGATTTTACTATGATTTTCTTCTTTCAAAAAAACTCTCTTCTGAAGACCTGCCCCGCCTGGAAAACAAAATTCGCGAACTTATTAAACAAAACCTCCCTTTCAAAAAAGAAAATATCATTCCCGTCATCGCCAGAAAACTTTTCCAAAACCAGCCTTTTAAGCTGGAACTTATTGAAGATTTAAAAAAATCAAAATCGCCTATTTCTATTTATAAAACTGGCGATATTTTTACCGACCTTTGCGCCGGCCCGCACATAAAAAATACCAAAGAAATTTTAGAAAACAGTTTCAAAATTTTAAAAATCGCCGGCGCCTACTGGAAAGGAAACGAAAAAAACCAGATGCTCACTCGCATCTACGGTCTAGCTTTTTCCTCAAAAAAAGAATTGGAAGAAAAAATAAAACAGCTGGAAGAAGCTGAACGCCGCGACCACCGCAAACTCGGACAAGAACTGGACTTATTTATTTTTTCCGACCTTGTCGGCCCCGGCCTTCCTCTTTACACCCCAAAAGGCACTATTATTAGAAATAAAATTGCTGATTTTTCCAGAACCCTGCGCCGCGAAATGAATTATGAAGAAGTGCGCACTCCGCAAATTAATAAAGCCGAACTTTTTAAAAAATCCGGACACTACGAAAAATACAAAGATGATATGTTCCGCGCCGTTTCAAACTATACAGATGAAGAATATTTTCTTAAACCGATGAACTGCCCACAACACGTCCAAATTTACGCCTCCAAATTAAGAAGCTATACCGACCTTCCTGTCCGTCTTGCAGATTTTGCTACTCTCTATCGCGACGAAAAGCCCGGCGAACTCTCTGGCTTAACACGCTTGCGCGCTTTTTCCCAAGACGATTCCCACTGCTTCTGCCGCGAAGACCAAATCAAACCCGAATTTGATATGCTTCTTTCCGCCATCAATAAAGCTATGAAAACCTACGGGATGAGCTACTATATCCGCCTTTCCTTACGCGATGAAAAAAATAAAGAAAAATATCTCGGCGACAATGCCACTTGGAAAAAATCCCAAAAAATTCTTGAAAGCCTCTTAAAAGAAAAAAAAATAAAATATGTTACGGCCGTTGGCGAAGCCGCCTTTTACGGACCAAAAATGGATTTAATCGCTAAAGATAGTTTAGGTCGCGAATGGCAGCTCTCAACCATTCAAATTGATTTTAATATGCCTAAACGTTTTGAAATATCTTTTATAGGCAAAGATGGAAAAAAATACACGCCGGTAATGATTCATAGCGCCTTAGTCGGCTCTCCTGAAAGATTTATGGGTGTTTTAATAGAACACTTTTCCGGCGCCTTCCCTGTTTGGCTTTCTCCAATTCAAACTACCATCCTTCCTATTAGTGAAAAATCATTAAGCTATGCCGAAAAACTTCTTAAAGCCCTAAAAGAAAAAAATATCCGCGCCGAACTGGATAAAACAAACGAGACAATCGGTAAAAAAATCAGGAACGCCGAAATAAGTAAAATTCCTTATATGCTTATTGTCGGCGAAAGAGAAACGGAAAATAAAACAGTCTCCGTCCGCCGCCTTAAAGAAGGCAACCTTGGCGCCTCTTCTCTTTCCGATTTTATATCAAAAATCTCCTCCGAAATTTCTGAAAAAAAATAACCCGCAGTTTCCTGCAGGTTAAGGTTTCTACTACAAAAAAATTTTCTAGAGAAAAGTAACTTCCGTCGCCTTTCTCCAAAAATACCCTTTATAACGCGGTCTCTTCAATTTTAAAAGAGAGCCAAACGACTCACAATGCACAATCTTCGCAGTTAAAGTCTTTCCGCTTCTCCGTGAACGGTATTGGACTTTTCTGTCAATCATCTTCTTTCCCCCCATATCCCACCTACCACCATCTTCCTTTTCAATAATCCCCCATAATAGAAGTCCTATATCTTCTCCTCCATCTTTCGCCTTTTTATCTTCCCTTTCAATCTTCTCGCATTCCCTAATAATAAAAAAGAGGATGCATCCCACCAACAAAATCGCAATTACAACAATAACAATTCCCGTCAGCATGATTTTCCCTCCATATTTCTAGCCCGCGTCACCAAATCCTCAAGACGCCGAGCCACCATTTTACTTTCGTTAATTCTCCGCTGTAGAAAATAAGAAAAAATACCAGTAGCTAACATCAAGAAAAAAACAATAATCAACTTAGCACTCATCCTTTTCCTCCATTTTTATCAAAAGGCATATTTTAATAATTCTTTCTTAATTATACCATATAATACCACCTTGTCAATCAAAAACAAAAAGGTCCGCTTTCACGGACCAATAGCCAACATTAAAAAGAAAAATCTAAACGGCACGGCGAACTTCGGCTTCAGAGCGAAAGAAAAAACTCGCCCTCTTCTGGCCGACTGGACGCAAGCAATAAGATCTCAATCTCCTACACCAGTAGACCACTTCCGCCGAGTCATGCCATCTATCCGTTCGGCGAGTTTTAAACTCCACTCGCTGCCCTTCAGATAACACTTTCTCGCCATCGTTACCGCTGTGGGCATCGACCTTGCCACTGATGAGATTTTCAATTTTCTCATCTGACAAAGTCTTACTATACTTCACAGCCGCTTTTACTAGAAAAAAAACCAAACCCAAAAACGAAAAAAGGAAAAGATAATCAAAAAACATGATTCTACCTCCGTTTTCGCCATCTGGCGTTTTTATTTGATTCTTCCTAGATTATATCATATAATCCTTATATGTCAATAACCGGCATTTCTTCTTCTACTAAACCAAAAATTCTTGTTATTTTAGGTCCTACCGCCTCCGGAAAATCATCTCTCGCCGTTAAGCTCGCCAAAAAATTCAACGGCGAAATCATTTCCGCCGATTCCCGCCAAGTTTATAAAAATCTGGATATCGGCACCGGAAAAATAACTAAAAAAGAAATGGAAAAAATCCCCCACCATCTCCTAGATGTTACTAACCCTAAAAAAACATTTACTGCCGCCAACTTCCAAAAACTCGGCAGAAAAACTATTAAAAAAATACTGTCCAAAAACAAACTTCCTATCATCTGTGGCGGCACCGGATTTTATATAAACTCCCTAATTTATAATTACAGCCTCCCTTCCACTCCTCAAAATTTAAAATTCCGCGCCAAACTGGAAGAAAAACCCATCTCCGAACTTTTTACTATGCTAAAAAAACTTGACCCGGAAAGAGCAAAAAACATAGACCGCCAAAATCCCCGCCGCCTCATCCGTGCTCTTGAAATAATTCTCTCCTCCAAAAAACCTGTCCCCTCTCTCAAAAAAGAATCCAACTATGAAATCCTTAAAATCGGCTTAAAAATAAATAAAAAGAAACTGCGAGAAAATATAGAAAATCGCCTAAAAAAAGACCTACGCCGTGGCATTATTACTGAATCCGCCCGTCTCCATAAAAAAGGCCTAAGCTGGAAACGAATGGAAGAGCTTGGTTTAGAATACCGCTTATTAGCAAAATTCCTTCAAAATTTTATCTCAAAAAAAGAACTTAAAGAAAAACTAAAAACCGAAATCTGGCGCTATGCCAAACGCCAGCTTACTTGGTTTAAAAAAGAGAAAGATATTTTTTGGATTAGTAGCAAACCTGCCGCCTGCCGCCTCGTCAAAAACTTTCTCTGTTAATCTTTATTTAATCTCATCCCAATATTCTCAATAACGCCACAATAAACCTCAAGACATTAAAACAACATTCTAACATTCTGCAGAATGTTAGAATGTTGTTTTATGATTTTTTAATCTCCTTCTCAAACATCTTCTTTAAAACTTCCGGGTTCCCTTTTCCTCGTGTCTCTTTCATTGCTTGTCCTATTAAAAACTTCAAACCCGCCTCCTTCCCAACTTTATAATCTTCCACTACATTTGGATTTCCTCCTGTTACCCTTAAAACAACATCCCTAAGCCTCCCCTCGTCTGAAACCTGTTCTAATCCTTCCTCCACTATTACTACTTTCGGATCAGCGCCTGTCTCAAACATTCTTAAAAGAACATTTTTTGCTACCCGGCTGCCAATTTTCCCGCTTTCTATCATACTTACTAAATCCACAAAATTCTCTGGCGTTATTTTAAGCTCACTAAAGCTAACTCCTTTTGTATTCATTAAACCGATAAGATCACTCACTAAATAATTATAAAGCGTTTTATATCCTACACTCGTATTTTCAACTTGTAACTCGCTTGCTGCCGCCTCAAAAAAATTTGCCAGTTTTTTGTCATTAACAAGAATTTCCGTCTGCTCCTCTATCAAATTATATTCCCTCCTTAACCTCTCTCTTTTCCCCGCCGGCAATTCCGGTAATCCAAGTTTTATTCTCCCTAATTCAAAATCCCCCGTCAGAAAAACAGGCAAGTCCGGCTCCGGAAAATATCTATAATCATGCGCTTCTTCTTTTTCCCTTTGCGAAAAAGTCTCTCCTTTATTTTCATCCCATCCTCTCGTTTCCTGAATCACTCTTTTTCCTTCTTCTAAAACTTTCTTCTGTCTTTCTATTTCATACTCCACCGACTTTTCTACCGCCCTAAAAGAATTTAAATTTTTTATCTCCACCTTCGTCCCAAATTTTTTTTCTCCCTCTTCCCTTATAGATATATTCACTTCACACCTCATCTCTCCCTTCTCCATATTCGCCTCCGAAACTTCCAAATATTGCAAAATAAGCTGTAACTCTTCGCAAAACTTCCTCGCCTCAAACCCAGATTCAATGCACGGCTTAGTCACTAATTCCATCAGAGGCACTCCTGCGCGATTAAAATCAACCAAAGAATAATCTTTTCTATGCGCCAAAGTTCCCGTATCCTCTTCCAAATGAATATGATCTATTTCTATTTTTCTATCTCCAATTTCAATAAATCCTCCCAAAACAAAAGGATTCGGCTGACTTGTAATTTGATATCCTTTTGGCAAATCAGGATAAAAATAATTCTTCCGCGAAAAAATAGCCGTTGGCAAAATCTCTCCTTTTAAAGCTATCCCAATTTTTATTATTTCTTCTACCGCTTTTTTATTTGCCGCCGGCAGTGTCCCCGGATATGCTAAACAAACCGGACAAACATTCTTATTTGGTTCTTTTTCATCCGGATTATTCAAGCATCCACAAAACATCTTTCTTTCTGTTTTTAACTCCGCGTGTATCTCAAGCCCTATTACTATCTCATATTTACCACTCATAATTATTAAATCCTACCAAATTTTCACCCAAACTTCCACTTGACAAAAAAACAATAGTCTGTATAATATACACCAGCATCAATAAAACCAAAATAAAATAAGAAAAAGGAGAAATACTATGTACCACCGCGTAAGAAAAAATCTTGCAATTATTATTTTAACTCTCACACTTTTTTCCGTATTTGCGTGTCTTCTGCCAAACCAAAATGAAGAATTCGCAATAACCACATCATCAGAATTCTTACTTCTTCTCCTAATCGGCGGTATATTTATTATTCCAATTGATTATTTTACTTCTATAATCAATAAAGGAAAAACAAAAAACGACGCTGCTGTTATTTATTTCGCGTTTTACTTCCTGTTTTTTTACGTCCTCAAACTCATACCAGAAATAAAACAACCTTTAACACTAGAAACAACAAAAATTCTTGCAGTCTTTTTTATTTTCTTTGTAAACCCGCCTATTATTCTTCTTGATTTTATTTTAAATTTTTTTATTTCTCAGAATTCTCAAAATCCCGTAGTCACGCCTGAAGTTAAAGAAATAAACACTGACGAATAACCCCCTCCTCTCACGCCCGCACCCCGCGGGCCTTTTTTTACTCTAATAAAAGCTGCAGTTAAGTTTTTCTAATTCGACAATATATCGAATTAGAAAAATAGGTAGCTACCTTATTATCACCCAACATTACCAAACTTTTTTGTAAATTCAGCTTAATAAAATCTTATTCTATTTTCTGAACGGATTACTTGCTCTTTTTAGCTTGGTTCCACCGAATAGGTGGACAAAAAGAGCAAGTCCTCGAAGTCCGCCACTGGAGCGGACGAGAATGAGTAAAGAGAATAGAATAAGACCTTTTCTTTTTTCACCTAAAAAACAAAAAAGCCGCTTTGCCCTCACTGCAAAGCGACCTTTTTTATAAACTTATTATAACAGATTTTTAAACTTAGTTATCCACAAACAAGACAAAGCTTATTTTTCTACCACCACTCCCATATTTCTTGCCGTTCCTTCTACTATTTTCATCGCCGCCGCTAAATCTTCCGTATTTAAATCTTCCATTTTCTTTTTTGCTATCTCTTCCACCTGCGCTTTCGTCACCTTCCCCACCTTTATTCTTAAAGGATCTTTTGATCCTTTTTCTAGCCCTGCCGCTTTTTTAAGTAAAGCTGAAACCGGAGAAGTTTTTAAAATAAAAGAAAAACTCCTGTCTTCATAAATAGTTATTACCGCCGGTATCACCCCATCCATTTCACGCGTCATGTCATTAAACTGCTTGCAAAACTCCGCTATATTTATTCCCTGCGGCCCAAGCGCTGTTCCAACAGGCGGCGCCGGTGTTGCCTTCCCTGCCACTAACTGCAACTTTATTATAATTTTTACTTTTTTAGCCATATTTTTTCTTTAAACTTTTATCTTTTACTCTATAAAATTTTTTATTATTTCTGCGAAAACCCGCCTGCCCTGCCTGCCGACAGGCAGGTGGTAGACATAGCAGGAATCCAGTTATAATTCCTATTATATCCTGAGTATAGTCGAAGGACTCTACCTTTATAAACTTTTTTTTATTAACTTTTAACTATCCTTGTCTTATATCTTCTTTACTTGCAAAGAATCCATCTCCACCGCCGTATCTCTGCCAAAGATTGGCACCATTATTTTTACCTTTCCTTTTTCTTCGTCTATCTCTGCCACTCTTCCTTCATAATCCTTAAATGGCCCGTCAACAATTTTTACCACTTCTCCTTTTACTAAGTCAACATTAAACCTTTCTGCCTTTTTATCCATTCTTCCTAAAAGCATATCTATTTCTACTTTTGAAAGCGGTGTCGGCTTAGTGGCATCCGGTCCTACAAAACCAGTTACTCGTGGCGTATTTCTAACAGCATACCACGAATCCTCCGTCAAAATCATATCTACTAGCACATACCCCGGATAAATCTTTTCTTCCACTTCCTGCCGCTTGCCATTCTTTATTTTTATTTTTGTCTCTTTCGGCACAATCACGTTGTATATCTTGTCAGTCATAGAAAGCGAATCCACTCTTTGCTTTAAGTATCTCGTCACCGCATCTTCATATCCGGAATAAGTATGCACCGCATACCAATGCCTTTCCAATTTCTGCTCTATTTCTTTCTTAATATCTTGGGCCATTTTTAAATAATATATTTACTTAATAAATACTCAAAAAACATATCAAAAAAACCTAGTAACCCTGAAACAGCCAAAGACAAAACTGCTACCACCATTGTTAGCCTCATTGTTTCTTTCCTTGTTGGCCAATTTACCCTTTTAAGCTCGGCAAAAGACTCATTTAAGAAAGTTTTCGCTTTCTCTATCATTTTTAAAATTATACCCGAAAAATATGCTGTTGTAAAGCTTTTCTAAAAATTTTACCTCTCATTTACATTTTTATACATCTAAATTCTTTACATCTAAAGCGTGCGTTTCAATAAATCTTTTTCTCGGCCCAACCTCATCTCCCATTAAAATATCAAACATTTTATCCGCCTCTTCTGCATCTTCCACTATCACTTTTTTCATTATTCTCTGTTCCGGATTCATAGTCGTCTCCCAAAGCTGGTCCGGATTCATCTCCCCCAACCCTTTATATCTTTGTATATTTACGCCTTTTATCTGACCACCATCTTCCCCTCCTTCTTCTTTTTCTCCTTCTTCCGCCTTCTCTTCTTCTTTTTTTGGAATCATTACTCCTTTTCCTTTAGCAGAAACGGAAGCAGAAAATTCCTTTAAAACTTTTTCTTTTTCCTCATCATTGTAAGCATAATGAACTTCCTTTCCCTTTTGAATGCGATAAAGCGGCGGCTGGGCAATAAACAAATATCCATCAGAAATAATTTGCGGAAAATGTCTGAAAAATAAAGTAAGTAATAATATTCTAATATGTGCTCCATCCACATCGGCATCCGTCATAATTACTATTTTATGGTAACGAAGTTTAGAAAGATCAAAACTATCTGCAATAGACGTGCCTAAAGCTATCACTAGCGACCTAATTTCTTGCGAAGAAAGCATCTTATCCATCCGCGCTTTCTCCACATTTAAAATCTTTCCGCGCAAAGGTAAAATCGCCTGAAAATTTCTATTCCTTCCCTGCTTCGCAGAACCGCCAGCCGAATCTCCTTCCACGATAAACATCTCCGACTCCTCCGGATTTTTAGAAGAACAATCAGCTAACTTTCCCGGTAAAGTTAATCCTTCCAGAACTCCTTTTCTTAACACTGTCTCTTTTGCTGCTTTTGCCGCTTTTCTCGCCTTCGCCGCTAGTAAACACTTTTCTATCATTTTTCTTCCGTCAGCCGGATGTTTCTCTAAAAACTCTTTTAAAGCCTCTCCCACCACCGCTTCTACCGCCGTTCTTGCCTCCGGGTTTCCTAATCTCGCCTTCGTTTGTCCTTCAAATTGCGGCTCTCTTATTTTTACCGAAACCACCGCCACAATTCCTTCTCTTACATCATCACCTGTTAAATTTTCTTCTTTTTCCTTTAAATAATTTTCTGTTCGCGCATAATCGTTTAAACTCCTCGTTAAAGCAGACCGAAAACCGGTTAAATGCATTCCTCCATCCGGCGTATAAATATTATTAGCAAAACTCGTCTCTTTTATCTCCATATCATCCGTATAGACAAAAGCAGACTCCACTTCTATATCACTCACTTCTTTATGCACATAAAAAATTTCATCCTGTGCCGCCTTCTTTTCACTTCTTCCATCTTCATAAAGATATTTAACAAAAGATAAAAGCCCACCCTCAAAAAGAAAAGAATACAAAAGATTAGGCGTCTTACGCCTATCCATAAATCTCACTCTCACTCCTTTTGTCAGATAAGCCTGCTGACGCAGATGGTCTAAAACTTTCTTATCATCAAACTCAACTTTAGAAAAAATTTGCTCATCCGGAACAAAAGAAACTTTTGTCCCGTTTGTTTCACACTTGCCTATTTTCTTAACTTTATATTTTGGTATGCCCCTCTCATACTCTTGCACATAAAGCCCTCCCTCTCGACATACTTGAACTTTCAAATGAGACGACAACGCGTTCACCACTGAAACTCCCACTCCATGCAATCCGCCAGAAACTTTATAAGACTCTCCGCCAAATTTTCCACCGGCATGCAACGTCGTCATTACTGTTTCCAACGCTGATTTTTTTGTCTGTTTATGAGTATCAACCGGTATGCCGCGCCCGTCGTCCGCTATTGCCACCTCATTCCCCGGTAAAAGTTCCACGGTTATATTTTTCGCGTATCCTCCCATCGCCTCGTCTATTGAGTTATCAGCCACCTCCCATATTAAATGATGCAATCCATCCACTCCTGTTGACCCGATATACATTCCGGGACGTTTCCTTACCGGATCCAAACCCTCCAAAACATATATATCTTTAGCGCTGTAAGATGGATTTCCATTACTTGTTTTTTCTTCTTTTTTAGCCATAAAAAATACCTCAAAAGGTACACTAATTATAACAAATTTTTTCCTAAAAAACTAGCTTTCCCCAAACAAAACCCCGCCTTTTTTACTATTGACAAAACAAAAAACAGTTGTATGATACTAATCAGAATTTTCATAATGGCTACGCGCCAAAAAAAGAAAAGAGGAAAAATGATGGAAAAAACAGATATCCTAAAACGTGTCATTATTATAATTTTTGGAACTATTCTCGGCATCTCGTATATCCAATATAAGTACGACCCATTTTCTTCTGAAACTCCCCGAATAATTTTAATCAGTAAAAACCAACATACAGTTTTTTATGAGGATATCGACGGAGCTATTTTCCAGAACTTAACAACTTTTGACAACTTAATCATCTGGGACCCGAAAATAAAAGGCGAGAAAGTTTTTCCCGTTAAGGAAAGAATTCTCCCAGAACCTCCTACTAGCAACTTCAAATTTGAAGAATCTTTTTTCTTCATTGACTCCTTAAAAAAAACTTACGTTCCTCTTTTTAAAGCAAAAAAGGGCGTATGCTTTTTTTCCAAAAAAAACGGAGAACTAAAACAGGAGGGATCTCTAGAAAACGATATAATTATTGCCAACCCAGAAACCTCCAGCGACGAAAGTTTGGTCATTATTAATAAAGACTGGATTTCCGGAGAAAAAAAGAATCTCCCCAATGAAAGCTTCTTTCAAAGGAAAGATCTTACGTTACTGAACCCCTCTTCCTAAACCATCCCTCTCCTCTCTTTTTCCCCCCCCCCGCTCTACAAAGAGCGGGATTTTTTTATCTTATCTCCGCTCTAAAATTACTCTTTAAAACCTCTACAATTTTTTTAACCATCTCACCCGCCTCCTCATCCGTTAAACTTCTTTTACCAGACTGCATATTTATTCTTAAAGTCATACTTTTTTTATTTCCTAAATTTTTCCCCTCATAAAAATCAATTAAAGAAATACTTTTTACCTCTCCTTTCTCTTCTTTTTTTAAAACTCCAAATATCTTTTCCGCTCTTATAGAATCATCTACTAAAAATGACACATCTCTCACTACCGACGGATATTTTACTATCTCTTCAAACTTTTTTAAAGAAAACGCGCTCCCGCTTAAATTGTCTAAACATATTTCTGCTAAAGACACTTTTTCTCCACTTCCGTTTAAATTTTCCTCAAAAACTCTCCCAATTTTATTTCCTTCATATAAAACAAGAAGTTCTTCTTTTTCTTCCTTAAATTCCACTTCCGCCACTCCTATCTTCCTAAAAAACTCTTCCAAAATTCCCTTCATTTTAAAGAACACGGAAGCTTTCTTTGCCGCCACGGCTATTCCAAGATTAGTCTTTTCTAAAATCTCATTTTTATCCCAGCTAAAAACTTTCCCCACCTCAAAAATTTTTACCTCTGAAAAAAACCTGAAATTATCTAAAACATTTTTTCTAAGAAGCGCTAGTAAGCTTTCCCTTAAAAACCTTTTATCTTCCGCCGCCGGATTAGCCAGCTCCACAAAATTTTCTCCCACATTCTTCCCATAAAAAGAATAATTATAAACTTCATCCAACCCCAACCCTGATAAAATATCTTTAGCTTCTTCTTTAAATGAAATAATTTTCTCTTCCTTCTCGCTTAAAATCATTTTTTCTAAAGGCTGTTTTTCTATCTTATAAATTCCGTAAAGCCTAACTACTTCTTCTGCTAAATCTATAAAATTCTCCACGTCATTTCTAAAAACTAGAGTTGTCACCCCTAAAATATGCGCTGATTTTTTTCTTGCAGAAAACCCTAACAATTCAAGCTTTTTTGAAATTTCCGCAAGGGAAATATCTATCCCTGTAAAATTTTTAAACTTTTCTAAATCAAAAATTATCTCCTTCTTTTTTTCTTTCTTCGGATAAACATCTAAAATCACGCCTTCTTTTCCCTTTGCTTCCTTTTTTAATATCTTTATTGCCTCACTCATCCCAAAAGAAGCAAGCTCCGAGCTTAAGTTATGAGAAAACCTTATACTAGCATCAGTAGTTATGCCAATCTTTTTTGCCACCTTATAAATTACTTCTTGATTAAAACTAGCCGCCTCTATTATTATTTTTTTTGTTTTTTCATTCACCTCCGCCCTCTTTCCTCCTTTTATTCCCGCTATCGCCAACGGACCATCCACATCTGCTATCACAAGCACGTCTTCACCTAATTCCATCTTTTTCCCATCTAAAGTTTCTATTTTTTCTCCCTTCTTTGCCCTTCTTACTATTATTTCTTTCTCCGCTAATTTTCTGCCTCCTTTAGCCACTTTTTCATAATCAAAAGCATGCATTGGCTGCCCCGTTAAAAGCATCGCATAATTCATCACATCCACCACTAAATTAATCGGCCGCAACCCGCAATCTTCCAAAACTTCTTTAATATAAGCAGGGGAACTTTCTGAATTTTCCACCTCCATCACCACTCCTATATATCTAAAACACCCCTTTTTGTCTTTTATCTCTACTTTCAATTTATCTCCCAAATCTTGCCCTAAATCTTCTTTAGGAAAAACAATCTTTTTCCCTTTCAATGCCCCGAGTTCTCTCGCTATTCCATAATGCGACGCCGCATCCGAAAACCTGTTCGGTAAAACTTTTATATCTAAAGAATCACTCAAAACATCGTCAACCTCAAAAAGCCCCATTGTTAAATCTGTTGTTATCTCTTTTTTACTCCCCACCCCCGGATAAATTTTTTTTAAAAGCTTGTAAGAAAACTTCATTTTAAAAACAATTTTTTACGCCGCCTCCTTCGTTTCTTTTAAAGAATGATAATCTAAAAACTTTTTTGCTAGCATATTTGCAATTAAAGACCTAACACCAGCCAGAGCTATTTTATAAGATTTTTTAGCATCATCAACACCCTCCAACTCTGAAAAATAATCATCAAACATTTTATTTACCTTCCCTACGCAATTATCATAATCCTCATCCAAATAAATGGTAAGATTATTCACCTCATTAAAAAGTAAAAGTAAATCTTCCGGTATTTTATCTATATCCTCTTCCTCTATTTTTACTAAATGCCTATTCACTTTTTCCTTTATTTTTCCACCACTTTCAATCTCGTTCTTATATTTCGCCAAAGCCTCGCTTCTCATCTCTCTTATCTTCATTCTTATTTCCTCTAATTTCTCTTCTTTATCTCTTTCTTTTTCTGGTTTTTCTGTTCTATTTTCTCCAAAATTAAAATTCTCTTTCATAACTTTAATAGTTTTAAAAAATAATTAAAACTGCTTTATAAATCTTAAATCTCCTGAATAAAAAAGTCTTATATCTGGAATTCCATACTTTATCATTGCCAACCTTTCCACTCCCATTCCAAAAGCAAAACCTTGCCATTTTTCTGAATCTATTCTCACTCCCTCCAAAACTCTCTTATGCACCATCCCCGCTCCCATCACTTCCAGCCACTTTTCCTCACCTGGTAATTTTATATCAACTTCCACCCCCGGCTCAACAAAAGGAAAATAACTCGGCCTAAACCGAAAAGAAAGTTTTTCTTCAAAAAACCGGCTAAAAAATTCCTCAACCACAAATTTTAAATTTGCTAAACTTATTTTTTTATCTACAGCCAATCCCTCTACTTGATGAAAATTAATCTCATGCGAAGAATCTGTCGCTTCATATCTAAAAACCCTACCCGGCGCAATAATTGCAAACGGCGGCTTATGTTTTTCCATAAATCTTATTTGCACCGGACTGGTATGTGTCCGCATCAACAAATTTTTCCCGTCTTTTGCATCAGTTTGCGACTTCACCCAAAAAGTGTCCCACATTTCTCGCGCCGGATGATTTGCCGGAATATTTAAAGCGTCAAAATTATAATACTCCGTCTCCGCCTCCGGTCCCTCCGCCACTGAAAAATTCATTGAAGTAAAAATCTTTTTTATATCTCTCCCTACTATCGTTAATGGATGCAGAGACCCAAAATACACCTTATCTTTCGGTAACACCAGTAAAGTAATATCTTCTCCTCTCCCGCCTTCTTTTCCAATAACCTTTTTTTCCTTTTCATCTAAAACTTTTTCAATTTCCGTTCTCAACTTATTTGCCGCCGCTCCTGTCTTTCTTCTCTCTTCTACAGAAAAATCTTTCAAAGACCTTAAAATTGCGGTCAGTTTTCCACTTCTCCCTAAATAAGCAATCCTTATTTTCTCAAGCGCTTCTTTGCTTTTCGCTGTCTCAAGCGCCTCTTTTATCTCTTGTTCTATTTTCTCTAATTCTTCCATTAAATAATTTGATAAGATAATTACCTTATTATACTTCCTCCCTTTTTAAAATCAAAAAAGGCTGCTTAAAAATCCGTCGCAACCTTTTTTAAAACAACTAACCACACACTAAGTGTACCAGGGGCGAGAGTTGAACTCGCGACCTAGCGCTTATGAAACGCTCGCTCTAACCACTGAGCTACCCTGGCTTTTTTATTAAACTTCTACAGTTGCGGGGGTTGGATTTGAACCAACGACCTCAAGGTTATGAGCCTTGCGAGCTACCACTGCTCTACCCCGCGATAAAACTTGTAAAACCACAAGATGGTCTAAATTATACATAAAAATAGATTGATTTTCAATAACCCCTATAGTAATATATAAACCAATTGCGGGCGTAGCTCAGTTGGTTAGAGCGTCTGCCTGTCACGCAGAAGGTCGCCGGTTCAAATCCGGTCGCCCGCGCAAAAAATCTCTCCAGATTTAAATGATAAAAAATAAAAGCCTAGAATCTCTTCCAGGCTTCTGATTAACTTTACCACTAGGATGTAGTAGCTGTTTTTTCCCTCATTATTCCTAAAAGTCTTATTTCTAATCCTTCGTTGTAATCTTTTTGTCTATCCCCCCAACAAGAAAAACAAAACCTGCCAATCTCACCTTTTGGAACTAAGTGGCCGTTATGTTTTATAACGACCTCTTTTCCACTACAATCACTACACTCCTCCCCTTCAAAAATTCCCCAATCAGTTTTTCTCCAAGTATCCACCATTTATATCACCTTCCTTCTTCTTTATTTTTTTGTTCTGCCTCTGCTAAAGCCACTAATTCATAAAGTTTAAGCCCAAAAACTTCAGCTAATTCTTTATAAAAACCCAATTTTATATGACTTCCTCTTTTACCGCTTTCAATCAAAGAAATTGCGTTTTGCTTTCTTTTAACTCTATTAGCTAAATCCTGCTGAGTCATTCCTAATTTTTCCCTTTCTTTCTTTATTATTTTACCTAAACAAATATGAAGTTTCATCCCTTTCTCCTTATTGTTTATTTTTTATAAGTAAAATTTTAAACCTCAAAAATTCTCCCAAAAAATTACCACAAAAAGTGACATTATGTCAAATTTAAACAATAAGTAAAATCTACTCATTCAAAAGCCCAAATTCCTGAAAAGCTTTATGATAAGCGTCTATTGCTATTCTCGCCTCGCTCTCCGTCATCTCATAATCCGTCTCGTGCACCAAGCGATTACGCAACTTATGCGCTCTCCATATTCTCTCAATATTTGAAAGTTGTGCCGGCGTTATCTGCTCTAATCTTTCCGCCATACTATCTCCGCGAAATCCGCTTACTTTTAATATCTCATCCATTATCTTGTCCGCTTCAATTAAAGCTATCTTAATATCCGATTTATTTTGTGTAGCTATCTTATTCAAAATTTGCTTCCATGCTTTTAAAACTCTCTTCCGGTCTATAGTTGAAACACTAACTAAATTAACTATTTCCGTCACTTTTTCTCCTATCACATTCAGCTTCACCATCATAAAAACTATCATTCCCAAAAAGAACAAAGAAACCAAAATAGAAAAAACTTGAATAAAAGGCAAAAAATCTCCAAATACTTTTATCCAAAAAATCCCGGTATCTTTTGCTTCCGCTAATAAAACATTTAAATTTTCCAAATTTATATCATTCATTTTTCGTAAGCCATACCTACTTTTAATATTTCTCCTTCATGAAAAGGTTTGCCAATGATCTGAAAACCAACCGGCAATTTTTTTCTGTTTTCTTTTTTTTCCGTTGGTAAAGAAACAGCCGGCAATCCCGCCACGCTTGCCGTTACCGTAAATATATCTCCCATATACATCGCTAATGGGTCAATTATTTTTTCTCCTATCTTATAAGCCACTGTTGGCGCTGTTGGCATAAAAATAGCATCCACAGAAGAAAAAACATTCTTAAAATCTTTTTTAATAAGCCGCCTTACCTTTTCCGCTTTTCCATAATAAGCGTCATAGTAGCCGGAAGAAAGCACAAACGTTCCTAAAATTATTCTCCTCTTAACCTCCTCGCCAAAACCAGCACTTTTATTTTCTAAATACAAATCAAAGAGCGACTTGTTTTCTTTTGTAGAAGCTCCGTATCTTAATCCGTCAAACCTTGCCAAGTTAGAACTCTCCTCCGCAAAAATCATTATGTAATAACACGGGAGCGCATACTCAATAAACGGCATTGAAACTTCTTTAAATTTTATTCCTAAATCTTCCAACCTCTTTTTTGATTTTTCTATCTCCACCGCCGTTTCTAAATCCAAGCCCTTAAATTTTCCATCTTTATCTAATAACTCCTTTGGAATCCCAAGAGTAAAAGATTTTACTCTTTCAAAATCATCTTTTTCAAATTCTCCTCCGAAATCAGACACTGAATTTGTTGAATCAAGCTCATCTTTTCCGGCTATCGCCGAAAAAATAATCGCTGCGTCTTCCGCTGTTTTCGTAAGCAACCCTATTTGGTCAAAACTGGAAGCCGCCGCTATCAAGCCAAACCTGGAAACCGCTCCATAAGTCGGCTTTAATCCCACTACTCCGCAAAAACTCGCCGGTTGCCTGATTGACCCGCCAGTATCCGACCCTAAAGCTGCCATCGCCATCTCCGCCGCCACCGCCGCCGCACTTCCTCCAGACGTTCCCCCAGGCACTCTTTCTAAATCATTCGGATTATGTGTTACTTGCCAAGCCGAATTTTCCGTTGAAGAACCCATCGCAAACTCGTCCATATTCGTCCTTCCTAAAAAAACAACTTTACTTTCCTTTAATTTTTTTATAACCGTAGCGTCATACTCCGCCCTATGGCCTTTTAAAATCTTTGACCCTCCTGTCGCCTCCTTCCCTTTTATTAAAATATTATCTTTCACCGCCATTGGCACTCCGGTTAAAACTCCAAAGTTTTCTCTTTTTTCTAAAATCTCATCCACTCTCTTCGCTTCCTCTAGAGCACTTTCCTCAAAAACTTCTAAAAATGCTTTTACCTCCTCGTCTTTTTCTTTTATCTGTTTAATAAAAAACTCCGTCGCTTCTTTCGCGCTAAACTTTTTTTCCGCTAATCCTTTATAAAATTCTTTTATAGAAATATTAAACATATTTACTGCCCGCCACTAAAAAACTTTTGGTATTTTTAAATATCCTCCCTCCTCTTCCATAAAATTCTTTTTTTCTTTCCCCGTTCCTATACTATCTTTTTTTTCATCGGAAATAGTCTCGCTCGCATTAGAAGAAATATCAAAATCCGTTTCTCTCACCTCCACCTCCTTAAGCTTGTCAAAAAAAGCCACGATTTCCTCCACGTCCTTTTTAAATTTTCCCGCCTCTTCTTCTGTAAGCTTTATCCGCCCAAGTTCCGCTAAATGTTTTATTTTTTCCTTTTCTATCTCCATTTTTACATTAAAGTTATATTAAATAATATACCCCGCTTCTCCTAAAAAAACAAAACCGGAAAGTTTCTCTTAACTCTCCGGTTTCTTCTTTTGCTTTATCTTTTCTAAAATCCTTCTCACCTCTTCCTCGTCTGAAAAATTATTTTCTATTTCTCTTTTTATATATGTAATTCTTTCTGTTTCCCATTCAATTAAAGCTTTGGAAAGATCGGCAGCTCTTCTGTATTTCTTATAACTAGGCATTTTAGGTTCCTTAGGATCATTTAAAAACTTTTCATACAAATAAAGACTCAAATCATTTTTTTCGCTATAAGAAAGCGCTTTTTTTTTAGACAAAGCAATCACCTCCTTTTATTAAAGTCCTTCTTACATTCTATCAAGAATTCCTATTCCTAAAAACCCTAATCCGTTTTTTATCACTTGGCTACTCGCTAAAGTAACTGCCACCCTCTCCGCTGAATTTTTCTCCTCGCTTATTATTTTATTACTTGCGTAATACTCATTAAAAACACTCGCCACTTTTATTAAGTATGTTGCTATGTAATGTGGCGCATAATCATTTAAAGCTCTCTCTATCACCTCCGGCCATCGGCATAAAATTTTTACAAGCTTTTTTTCGTTTTCTTCAAAATCACCCAAAATAACCGGTTTCACTCCTGCCTCCTCCGCTTTTTTTAAAACCGATCTCATTCTTGCGTAAGTGTATTGTAAATAAGGTCCTGAATCTCCTTGAAAAGATAGAGTCTTTTCAAAATCAAAAATAATATCCTTCCCCGCCGCCTGCCTCAAAATAGAATACTTTATTGCTCCCACCGCCACTTTATCTGCAATTTTGCTCCACAACTCCTCGTTAAACCCTTCCTTTTTCACATTTTCTCTTATCGCTTTTTTCACCTCTTCTATTAAATACTCCGCCGTTATTACCTCTCCTGTCCTAGACGACATCTTTCCTGAAGGAAGCTTTAACATTCCATGCGAAATATGCATCGTCTTTTTTCTAAGCTCCGGATAAATAAGTTCCATCGCTTTTAGCACCACTTTAAAATACTCATCCACCTCATTTCCCGTTACCACCACCGACTGATCATAATCATATTTTTCACTTTTAAGTTTTATCAGCCCTAAATCTTTTGCCTCATAAGTTGGAATTCCATCTGAATTTATAAAAACTCTTGTATGCAACTTTGCATCATATTTTTCCCCACAAAACACAACTGCTCCCTCGCTCTTTTTAAAAACTTTCCCAATATTTTCTTCTACAATCTTTTTTCCCATCACCGCCGTCTCATTCTCAAAAAAATAAAAATCAAACTTTGTCCCTAGTTTCTCATACATCTCTTCAAAATTTTCCAAACTTCTTTTTTTTCCTTCTTCATAAATTTTATTTATTTCCTCGTCGCTATTTTCATAAATCTTCTTATTTATTTCTGTTATCTCCTTTTTGTATTCCTCATCCAAAAATGCCGTTGCTCCCGCCACGTAAGCCGTTCCATCTGCTATATCTCCTTTTTTATGCATCGCGCCCCACACCGCTTTTGCTACATGCATTCCCACATCCCCCTGATAATTAGCTCTTTTTACCTCCGCCCCGTTTGCTTCCACAATTCGCGCCAATGCTTCCCCAATAGTATTACTCATTAAATGCCCGATATGAAAAGCTTTAAAAGGATTTGGGTCTGTATACTCCACTATTACCTTCTGCCCTTTTAAGTTTTCATTTTTTCCATACTCGTCGCCTTTCTTTAAAATCTCCTCCGCGCTTTCTTTAAAAAATTTCTCTGATAAATAGAAATTAACAAACCCCCCCACCGCTGAAACATTTTTTATATAATTATCTTTATAAGACAATATTTTCCCCGCAATTTTTTCTGCTAACTCCTTCGGATTATCTCCGCTAGTTTTTGCCAGTTTTATCGCCGCCGTTGTCGCATAATCTCCAAACTCCATATTTTCCGGATGTGAAAGCTCCACTTCCGTTATTCCTAAACTAAGTTCTTCTAAAGCTCTCTCTATACTAATTTTTATCTGCTCTTTTATCTTTTCCGCTAAATAAATCATTGTTTTATCTTACCTTAAAATCTCCTATTTTTCCAAAAGCTTTCTTATAAAAAAATCCGCCTTAGCTCTTCGCTAAGACGGAAAACAATCTTCTTAATTACACATCTGCTTTCTTAATCAACAACAGACTTTTCTATTTTTTCCATCAACAACAGACTTTCATCTTTATATTCTCTCAACCGTTCCCGCGCTTGGAAAAAATTCAACGCAGCCTCAACAATATGCGACGGAACCTCAATTTCTCCCATCTTTTCAAAAGCATAGTCAGAAAGAGCAAAATCATTTGTTACAAAAATATCTTCCAGTCTTGGAGTTATGACAATTCCAACCTCCGGAACAAAAATCTGCAAAACATCTAAATCGCCCCCCATTGTTTGTTCCCTTAAATAACATTCCATCGTCTCAACCATAACTGATCGCCTGATAATTATACCTCTCATCATCTTTCTCCTTTCGCCGTAGCGTAAAGATAAAATATCTTATTAAAAATCTAAAATTAGTTTATTCTTCTTTCCTTTTTTTGTCAAAAAACCTTGTCTATCCAACCATCTCCAAAAACTCCTTTTCCTCAACTATTTTTACTCCCAACTCTTTTGCTTTCTTATACTTACTTCCAGGCTTTTCTCCCGCCACCACAAAATCAGTTTTTTTACTTATCGACTCCGACATTTCCCCTCCTAAACTTCTAATCTTTTCTTTTGCTTCTTCTCTCGCCATTTTTTGAAGCGTCCCCGTTAGCACAAATGTTTTCCCTCCAAACTTTCCTTTTTCTGCTAATTCCCTTTCCACCTCCACCTCTACTCCGTTTCTTTCCAATCTCTCCAAAAAATCAGCATTTTTTTTGTCATGCCACCATTCAAAAATACTTTCTGCCACTTTCGGACCGACATCAGAAATCTCCTGTAATTTTTCTAAAGAAAAATCTTTAAAAAAATCCAAAACCTTTTTTATAGAAATTTGGAATTTGTTCAGAATTTGTTTCTTAGAATTTGAAATTTGCTCAATTACTCGCTTTGCGAGTAATTGTGCCGTCTCTTCTCCTACATGCAAAATCCCGAGCGCATATAAAAATTTTGATAAAGAAACTCTTTTTTTTTCTTCTATTTCCTTAATAATATTTTCCGCCGACCTCTCCCCAAATCTTTCCAAAACCGCAATATTGCCTGCTTTCAAAGTAAAAATATCCGCCGCGTCCCTGATTAATCCCTCATCTAAAAACCGGTCTAAAACCTTCTGCCCCAATCCTCTTATATCAAACGCCGTTCGCGACACAAAATGTTGCAACTGTTCTCTATGTCGCGCCCCGCAATTTTTATTTGTACATCTATATAAAACTCCTTCCACTTTAACTGACGCTCCATCCACCGGACACTTCATCGGCATCTTAAATTCCTTTTCTTTCCCCGTCCGAAGTTCCGGTAAAACCCTCGTAATTTTTGGAATAACATCCCCCGCCCTGGATACTATCACCGTGTCCCCGATTTTTAATCCTAACCTTTTTATCTCGTCATAATTATGTAATGTCGCGTGTGATATCGTCACCCCTCCCACTTCCACCGGTTCTAACTCTGCCACTGGCGTTAATGTCCCCGTCCTTCCTACTTGCACTAAAACATTCCTAATTATCGTCGTCGCCTCTCGCGGCGAAAATTTATAAGCAACTGCCGCCCGTGGCGCTTTTCCTGCCACTCCTCCCGCTTCAAAAACTTTATTTCTATTAACAATGATTACCACTCCATCTACTTCATAATCTAATTTTTCTCTATACTTTTCCCAATAATTTCTAAACTCTTCCGCTTCCTTCAAATTCTTCGCTAGCTTATTATTTAAATTTACCGGAAATCCTAACTCCTTAAGAAGTTTATGTTTCTCTTCGTGTTTCTCTAAACCTAAATCCGTCACAATATCATAAGCAAAAAAATACATCTTACGACTCGCCACCACTTCTGGATCTAATTGTCTTATACTTCCCGCCGCCACATTTCTCGGATTAGCATAAAGTTTCTCTTCTTTCTTTTTCTGCTCCTTATTTATTCTCTCAAACTCTTTTTTTGCTATAAAAACTTCCCCTCGCACCACCAACTTTTTCGGTATCACTATTTCTCTCTCTCTAACTTTTAACTTGTAACTTTTTACTTTTAACTTTTTCGGTATTCCTTCTATCATTATTAAGTTTTCCGTCACCTCCTCTCCCGTTATTCCATTTCCTCTTGTCGCTCCAAGTTTAAATTTTCCATCTTCATAAACAAGCTCTATTGCTAAACCATCTATCTTTAACTCGCAATAAAAATCAGAATCCGCTTTTTTCCCTAAATAATTTTCCAGTCGTTTTTGCCAATCTAAAAGCTCTCTTTCCGAAAAAGCGTCGCTTAAAGAAATCATCGGCGCCTCATGCCTTACTTTTTTGAACTCTCGGCGCGGTTTTCCTCCCACTTTCTGCGTCGGCGAATCCACTATCACGAGCTCCGGCCACTTTAACTCAAGCTCCTCCAACTCATTTTTTAAAGTATCAAAAGCTGCATCCGATATTTCCGGCTTATCATAAGTATGGTAAAGATTACGGTAATAATCTATTAATTTTCTTAACTTTTTTGCTCTTTTTTCCGCTTCCTGCTTATCCATAACCTAAATTTTTAATCCTTTAAAACGTCTCCCGCTTATTAATCAATTTTTAAACTTTTATAAACTTTATCTGCATGCTTCTTACCGAACTTCCATAATACCCGGTTGATATAAAACTATTTGGAAATGTTTTCTCTTTATTCGGTTCCACTAATATCTCAAAATAAGCTCCATTACTCAACGCTCCATCTCCCCCACAAGCTCCCTTTGCTTCCTGTCCCCCAGCTACCCCCACACTAAAAAGCTGATACATCATACACTCCACTCCCGCATCCGCCGCAAATATCGCCTTCTGCGAAGAAGCGATATCAGCCGATCTCTTTATCTGATAAGACATCAAAAGACCGGCTATCGTTGTCACGCTCGCTATAATTGCTCCAAGAACCACCACCGTCAAAAACATTACCTGCCCTTCCTTTCTTCTTCCTCTTTTTTTTATTTCAGTCATTGCAAACTTTTTAACTTTTTTCTCCCCGTGAAATAAGATTTATTCTGTTAAATTTATTTTTTTAGTTACTTAACATAATAAATCCTAATTTCATCCTGAAATTTATTTCACTGGGGTAAACTTTACACTTTTAACTATTTTATCTATCCCCCAAAATATTTTCTCGGACTGACATCCGTATTTATTTCATTCTCATAATCCATTCCCTTCTCACTTACGCTAATTTTCATATTTATACCAATAGTATCAAAAGAAGCCCCACCAGAAGTCTCACTTTTTAAAGTAAATAACAATTCATCAACCTTAACTTTATCTGAAGTAACCTTTTCTCCGGAAAAAACTGCATTACTACAATCTCCATTAAAACTTGAAAAATTTAAAGAACTTTTACTAGAACTTTCACTATACAGCCAATACTTCACGCAGTTACCAGTATCACTTTTAAAAATAAGGCCTCCCCCGCTATCTATCACACTAAACCCCGTCCCCGTTCTTATATCTCTCACCATCTGTTCCACCGCCAAACTAACATTATCATTCGCCGCCATCACTGCCGTTAAAAATCCTTGATTTTTTAAAATCCTCAAATATGATCCCATTGCCACTGAAAGTATTACTGAAAACATCGCAATCGCCACTAAAACCTCCACTATTGTAAACCCTTCTTCCCTGTCTCTTTTTTTTATCTCAATTATTTTCATTTTAAACTTTTTTTATCATTCTCCTGTTAACCATTAGTCATTAGAAATCAATAATTTGCCCCACTCTTATCTCCACTTATAAAATCTATCTTCCAAATTAACATTCCAAACTCCTTTTTCTTGCCATTCTACATTCACTTTTACAATTTTATATCCTTTACTTTCAAAATTTGTATCATCAACTATAAGACTTTTTGTAAAATTAGTTCCATTTATTTTCTCTTGTTTCTCGCCTAACGCTTCGCTAAAACAATCAGATTTACACCCCTTAACATCAATGCAATGTTTATAAAGTTCAATAATAGAAGCTGCTTTATCAGATTTCCACCCCTTAACATCAATGCAATGTTTATAAAGTTCAATAATAGAAGCTGCTTTATAAGTAGCCGCGTATTGGTTAGTCACTAATCTGTTTAAAGAAATTGAACTTGAAAAAAAAGAAAATGCCCCAAGCACACCAGTCACAATTATTCCCATTGCCACAATAGACTCAATCAGAGCTTGCCCTTTTTCTCTTTTATTTTTTCCCTTTTTTGTTTTCTTTATCATTTTATTCCCTATTCCTTATTAGTTATTAGAAATTAGTAATTAGTCATTTAGCTCACTTGCCCTTATAAATAAATCCCTTTTACTTTTAACTAGCTCATTGCGCTTTCCCACTCATCACTTGACCCACTTTATTAACCGTAACCTCTCTGCAAAAACTCTCATCTAAATTACACAATTTTACCTTCCCGCCAAAAGAGTTATTAGGATAAAAATAAACCTCTGGCTTCGGTGGCTTAAAAACTATATCACCGACCCCGCTAAAAAAAACTCTTGAATCAACTACATTTACACTTCCCTTTGGCTCTTCATTAAAATAACCCAAGCCAGAATCAGCACTAGGACATAATCCGCCACTATCTCTCCCCTTTAAAAAAATAAAATAACTTCTTGTAGTAGTATTAAAATGAACCCCATATCCACAAGCTGCTTTACCGCTATTTATTCCACCGTCCATTTTTAAAGCCTGCACACTATAAGTCTTTGCTTTATAAAGAACCTGCACCATCTTTGCCTCCTCCCTAAACAAAGACACTTGGTCTTTTATTGTTCCTCCATAACCTATAAACACTGATGAAAGCATCGCCGTTATTCCTAAAACCACCAACATTTCCACTAATGTAAAACCAGACGCCGACTTCATTATTACTCGCCTTAAACCCGCCAACCAGTGGACAAAAAACCCATCTTTATTTTTTTTCCATCCCTTCCTCATTTTTTAAAAATCACTTTTTTACTTTCTAATTTTTACCCGGTGAAATAAGATTTATTTTATTAATTTTGTTTTATAGTTATTTAATAAAATAAATCTTAATTTCATCCTGAAATTTATTTCACGGGGTGAACTTCTCTATAATTATACCTCTTCTGTTATAAACAAAAAATGCCTTCCAGCATCTTTTACTTTATTTTTGCTTTTACCCTGCAAAATTCCTTTTTCTGTCATTCCCTTGTTAACTATTAGTCATTAATTATCTGCATTTCTGCGCTTTTTTTATATTTTCCAATACTAAAAATCTACACAATCCCAAACATTCCAAAATACCACCGCACCATCCCCTCCCCAAAAAAGAAGACCAAAGATGCGCTTAAAACTAAAAATGGACCGAAGGGAATAAGCGACTTCATTTTCTTCTTCCCAAAAACAACCAATACCAGTCCCCCTATAGCGCCAATTATAAAAGAAAGCATTATGATTAAAACTGTATCCGGCCAACCGAATAAAATTCCAAGCGCCACCGCCATTTTTACATCTCCTATTCCCATCCCTCTTCCTCGGCTTAAAATCACTATCAAAATAAAAAATGCTAAAGCTAACACCGCCGCTAAAATATGATTAGTAAAAACACTATCCCTGAATCCAAACATAGAACCATACCTGCCTAAAAAACTTCCTTCCGCCACTCCAAATTTCTGATAATACCACTGCCAATAAACCGCCACCACTCCAAAAACTGTTAAAAGCGCGTTTAACTCATTTGGAATAACTCTTAACCGAAAATCAATCGCCGCCGCTGTTATTAAAACGTAAAAAACTAAAATCCAAATCGCGCAAATACTAACAAACCAAAACATCGGCTCGCCCGCCAAAAAAAGCTGTTTAATAAAAAATACCTCCGAGAAAACATAAGGCACTCCAAAAGTCGTAAGCCCCACCAAAATCTCCACTAGCGGATACTGCCAAGAAATCCTCTGCTTGCACCCTTTACACTTTCCTCCCTGGAAAAAAAAACTTAAAACCGGTACTAACTCAAAAAAAGAAAGTGTCTTTCCACACGACCGACACTTTGACCGGCCGCTTATTTTCTTTACATTAAAAACATTCTTATCAAGCTCATACCGAAAAATAAGCACATTCAAAAAACTGCCTACTATTAGACCAAAAACAAACAAAACAATAAAAACTCCTTGCATAATTTAATCCGAACTTACGCAATAATCTGTTTCACATTTAACAATTCCGGCTTCGCCAGTAGTGACAGACCCCTTCTGATCTCCTTCTGTATTAACACCTATTGTATAGCTACTTCCACCACCCGTATACCCATAACGCTCTTGTTCAGTTTTTTCTGTGCCAACAACCTTGTTATATCCTAGTAAAGTAGCTTCACTTAACGAATCAGGATACTTTGAATTCTTTAAATAATAAACCTCTAACAAATTTCTCAACTGATTTACATTTGAAATCCTCTTTACATCTCTTGAAGCCGTTCTTGACGGACCAAGCCCCACTAAAACCAAAGACGCTAAAACGCCTATGATTCCTACCACTACCAGCATTTCAATTAAAGTAAAACCCTCTCTTCCACTTTTAATTTCTTTAAAAAAATTCATTAATAAAAACTTTATAAATTTTTAAACTTACAACTTTTTTAAAACGCCTGTGCTAAATTATAAATCGGCATCAAAATAGAAGCAAATAATACTCCCACAAACAATCCTATTACTACCATCATAGCAGGTTGTATTAATTCTACTAAATTACTCACCTTGTCATCAATCTGCCTTGTATAAAAATCAGCCACCTTAGAAAGAAGCTGATCTAATTTTCCTGTTGATTCTCCTATCGCTGTCAAGTTTGCCACTAGTAGCGGAAAATAAGTTGAACTTTCCAACGCTCGCGATAAAAGTTGTCCTTCTTTTACCATATCCGCGATTTTTAAAAGTTCATCTTCATAAACCACATTACCAATAGTTCTTGCCGTAATGCGTATTGCTTGCACCACCGATACTCCTCCTTTTATTAAAACACTTGCTGATTGAGTAAATCTTGTCACATATATTTTATTAAAAAGATCTCCCACCACTGGAATTTTAAGCTCTAAATCGTTTATTAATATTTTTCCTTCTTCTGTTCCAAGGTAATCAATAATCACCACTAGAAAAATTATTACCATCGCTAAAATTGCCCACCACCAAGTTAGTATAAAATCTCCTGACCCAAGTATAATTCTTGTATAAATCGGCAAAACTACTCCCGTTTCCTCAAAAATTGGTTTTATCTGTGGAAAAACATAAACTACCATAATCCCTACCACTAAAACAAAAAGTCCGATTACAAAAGCTGGATAAATTAAAGCATTTTTTATTTTTCCGGTTAATACATCTTCTTTTTCAAGATAATCCGCCAAATAAGACATCGCCTCATCTACTCTTCCCGTCATTTCCGCCGCCCGCACCATATTCACAAAAAAATCAGAAAAAACACTTGTATGTCTTTCTAGCGCCTGCGAAAAAGAAATTCCCGCCGCCACATCAGCATTAATATCAAAAACAACTTCTTTTAAAATTTTATTACTTGTCTGACGATATAAATTTTTTAAACTGTCCGCCAACGGCACTTTCGCCTCAAGTAGCGTTGCTAGCTGACGCGAAAATACCACCATATCCCTTGACTTCACTCTGTTAAAAAACCCACTCAACCTATCCACAAAACTGCTTTTTTCCGCACTTTCTAAAGAAAGAATAAAAATATTATGGCCGTTCAAAATAGACGCCGCCGCATCGCGACTCGCCGCCTCCACCACTCCCACTTGCATCTCTCCTTCCTGATTTCTTGCACTATACTTAAACTTCATTTTTTATCCTTTTACCTGTTAAAAAAAATTCTATCTCTTTTCTTTTTTCTTTATAACTTTTTTAATTTCTTTCTAAAAGTATTCTTAACTCTGAAGGATTAAGAGAATAGGACTCCGCGTTTTCAAGAGATATTTCTTTTTTCATCACCAGCTCCGAGAGCGACCTATTCAAAGTCATCATCCCTTCCTGCAAACTTGTTTCAATCACTAAGTCTATTTGATAAATCTTTTTCTCCCTAATTAAATTTTTTATTGCCGAATTGGTTATCATAATTTCCGTCGCCGGCACTCTTCCCCCGTCAATTCTCGGTACTAATCTTTGTGAAACTATGGCTAAAAGTGTTGACGATAATTGCGAAGTTATCTGCGCCTGCTGATCAGCCGGAAAAGTGTCAATTATTCTATCCACCGTCTGTGCCGCTGAATTTGTATGTAGCGTTGAAAAAACTAAGTGTCCAGTTTCTGCCGCCGTCATCGCCATTGCCATTGATTCCCGGTCTCTCATTTCTCCAATCATAATTACGTCCGGGTCCTGCCTTAAAAGCGACTTTAAAGCTCCGTGAAAAGAAGAAGCGTCAAACCCCACTTCTCTTTGCGATATTATACTCTTATCCTGTATAAACAAATATTCTATCGGATCTTCTACTGTTACTATATGCTCCGTTCTTTTATGATTTATCTCATCAAGTAAAGAAGCTAAGGTTGTTGATTTTCCCTGCCCTGCCGGTCCTACTACTAAAATAAATCCTTGAGCCGATTTAGTAAAATCGTGCAATACCGTCGGCAACCGCAACTCTTCTATCGTTTTTATTTCAGCCATTATTAATCTAAAAGCCGCTGACAAAAAACCACGCTGAAAAAACACATTTACCCTAAAACGCGCTTTGTCTTCAAAAGTAAAAGAAAAATCAAGTTGTCTGTCTTTTAAAAAAATTTCCTTCTGAACATCTGTCAACATTGACATTGACATTCCTTCCGTCATCTCCGGTGTTAATATTGGCTCCTTTTCTAAAGGAATAAGATAACCGTCTATGCGAAGCGTTGGTTTTCTTCCGACTGCAATATGTAAGTCTGAAGCTCCTTGCCTCGCTGTCACTAAAAGCAAATCTCCTAATTTTTGTTTGTAGTCCATAACTATATTATATAATTTTCTCTTATTAATTTCTATCTTTTAAAAAATTATCGATTTGTTTCTCTTAAAACATCTTCCATAGAAACAAGCCCTTCTAAAGCTTTTAACACCCCATCTTGCCTTAAAGTAATCATCTCCTGCCTTTTTGCCTCCTCACCAACTTTTATATCAGAAAAATCTCCCGCCGATAAAATTCCTTCTAATTCTTTAGACATCTCAAAAACTTCAAAAAGAGCCACTCTGCCCAGTGTTCCTTTCCTTTTACATTTATCACACCCTTCCGCTCTAAAAATTTTATATGGAGACTTTATTTTTTTTGTAAGTTCTGCTGGTAAAGTCTCAAGCGCTTTAGTTATTTCGGAAGAAATCTCCTCCGACACCTTTTCTTCTTTTTTACAATTCTGGCAAAGTTTTCCTATTAACCTCTGCGAAGCCATCAAATTTATCGCTGTTGGTAAAAGAAATTTTTTTACTCCCATATCTAAAAGCCTTGGAACGACAGAAACAGCATTATTAGTATGAAGTGTAGAAAGAACAATATGTCCAGTCAAAGCCGCATGCACTGCCAGTTCCGCCGTTTCTTCATCTCTAATTTCACCAACCATTATAATATCCGGATCTTGCCTTAAAATCTGCCTTAATCCGGAAGCAAAATTGTATCCGATCTCCGGCCTAATCTGTGACTGATTTAAACCTTCCATAAAATATTCCACCGGATCTTCTAAGCTGACAATATTTACTCCTACATTATTTAAAATTTGCATTAAAGCATAAAGAGTCGTCGTTTTTCCAGAACCGGTCGGTCCTGATATTAAAACCATTCCGAAAGGTTTTTTTATTCCTTTTTCCAAAATTTCTTTATTCTTTCCTACTAGCCCAAGCTCGTCCAACCCCTTTAAGCCAATACTTGAATCAAGAATTCTAAGCTCTACTTTTTCCCCCATCGGCGTCGGGAAAGTCGCTACTCTGAAATCTATATCTCTGCCAGATATTATTGTGCGAAAACGCCCGTCCTGCGGAATTCGCGCCTCGTCAATCTTTAAGTCAGAAAGAATTTTTATTCTGGAAATAATCGGCTGATGCAAAGATAAAGGAAAAGAAGTTGCTTCTTCCAGCTCTCCGTCTATTCTAAACCTTATTCTTACTCTGGAACGTTGTGGTTCTACATGAATATCCGAAGCTTTTAAATCAACTGCTTCCTGTAAAGTTGAAGAAACGATTCTTATTATCGGCGCCTCCTCCGACACCGCCGCCCCTTCGTCAAGCTGTACCAATCTCTGCATACCGTAACGTCCGCCCTTAGTACTTTCATATTTTGTCGCCAGTGATTTTACTGCCTCCTCCACCCTATTTTTATAAGGAGAATACTTTTTTGACACTGCCTCAAAATCACCTACTGAAATCACATACACTCCCAAACTAACTTGTAACTTTTTTGCTATGAATCGCAAAGCATCCTGTGCCCGCACATCATCCGGGTAAACCATTCCCACCGTCAACATCTCTCCGTTTTTTTGCAGCGGCACAACTTTATAGTTTATTGCCGTCTCCTCCGGAATAACGCTTAAAATTTCCTCCGTCACCTCCGTTAAATTGATTTTTTTAAAAGGAATATTTAAAAGCTCGGCTTTAACCCGAGCTACCTCATCCGAAGAAGCCATTCTCCTTTCCTCTATTATCTCGTCTATTGGCCTTCTTGAAAAAGAAACCTCCGCTTCAAGCTTCTCCGCCGTCATCTGATCTAAAATCTTTTTCTCAACTAATTTTTGTAAAAGAAAAGAATTATCCATACCGTTTTTTATAACCCTCTTACACATAACTTCCGTTTTCAGAAAAAACAGCCAAAATCTTCTTCAGCCAGAGATTACCGAACCTTCCGCAAAACTTAATTTTAAAAACTAAAATTTTAAATTCCTAAAAAGGGATTTTCCCTCCCAAGCTCTCCTGTTCCAACATCCGGCAACTTTAAACCGGAAGATTTAAAGATCGGATTACTAATCACAGCATCCTGCGCCTCCTTAATTCCCAAAGATTGCAATTCCGTCACTGAACGCTCTAAATCAGACTGCTTAAAAATAACTTGCTCCACTAAAGAAGAAGAGGAAAAGAAAAGATAGTAAACCGCTACTCCAAAAAAAGCCACTATAAAAACTCCTTCCAGTATCGGCACCCACTCTATTTTCTTTTTTTCTTGTTCTACTATAAAAGCCATATTTTAAAAAATTAGTAATTATTTTCTTCTTAATTCTTGCTTTTTTCTTCTATATTTATTAATTATTAGAAATTAGTAATTAGTTATTCTTATAATTATTTCTACTCCTGATAATAAGCATTTAATTTTAATCCGAAAACTAAATCTCCTCCGGTAGCTGTTGAAATATCAATACTTTTTACATCCGTCAGTTTTACGTTTGTCTCTAAAGCTTTCAAAAAATTTTTAAAGCTTTCATACTTTCCGGAAAGCTTTACATCCATTTCTATCTTTTCCACCTTCTTTATTAAAGAAGCTCCAGCCTTTTCCCCTCCACTCGCAACATTAGCCAGCTCAACCGAAAAAGACCTCAATTTCAATCCGCTTGCATAAGAAAGCGACTGCACTTGAAAAACCGATTGCGGTACATCTTTTCCTCCTGGTAAAGCAGTTTCAAGTAAGCTCTTAATACTCGCCGCATTTTTATTATAATCGGCATAAAAACTATCCATCGCCGTACTTGCGTTCTTCTGGGCATTTAAACGATCACGTTCAGTTTTTAGTTGTTCTCTTAAATCTCTTACTTCTAAAAAAGCCGGTTTAACAAAACTGCTAAAAATAAAAAGAGAAACTAAAAAAAGCACAAAAGCCGCAAGTAAACTAAGCATTCTTTTATTAGATTCTTTCATAACTTCTTTAATTATTTTCTTAAAAGTTGTGCCTTTTTTAAATTAAATTTTAGAGAAAACACCACCTTCCCATCTTCTCCGGCTTGTGCTGAATCCAAAACAACAGAAGAAACTCCTTCCGTTGTTTTAAACGCCTCCATCTGCTCTGCTAGATTGCCAAAACTTCTCGCCGTGCCAGTCAGCTTTACCTCTCCATCATCAATTAAAACTGTTGCCTTATTAAAAGAAACATTTTTATTTATCCTTGATTCTAATAATGAAATAAACTCCGAAGAATAAATATGATTTTTAAGCAAACCTCGCAAATTTGAAAGCCGAGAATAAAAATCTATCATTGCTACCCTTTTAGCATCCGACACTCCTCCTGCTAAACTTTCTGTCTCCGTCTCTGTTTTGCTTATTTGACTGATTAAAATATTTTTATAGCCGAAATTCAAAGCTATATAACTTATCACCATCACTAAAAAAATCATTAAAGAAAAAACTAAAAGCCGCCACATTACTCCCGCTGACCCAGAACGTGTTTTCCCAAGCGCTAGTTTTTCTAATTCGGTTTGATTAAAAGCCATATAAGAAAGATTAAGATGGTTATAAAACTATTTTGAGTCGTAATAGAATTACGGTAAAAATCCTTTACTCCGTGCATTGACCGAAAAAGCAAATTACAGCCGGAATAGTTTTGCAATCATCTCATTTTATAACGTCCGCATAGCGAGCCCTAAAGCAACTGAAAGAGAACATCCTAAACTTTGCACCGCTGGCTGAAGAGCTGAATTGTATGAAAAATTCAAAAACGGATCTCCTTTCAAAACTGTCATCTTTGTCTGTTTTTCGGCATACTGCGTTAAACCCAAAAGGTTTGCGCCTCCTCCAGTTAAAATCATTCTTTCCACTTTCACTCCATAATTCTTTTCGTAAACTTCTTTTACCCTCACCACCTCATTTATTATAACATCAACAAAAGGAAACATTATTGTGGACAACTCAAATTCTCCTCCAGTTCCAAGTAATCCCCTCTGCTTTTTTAATTCTTCCGCCCTTCTTAAATTTATATTTAATCCTTTAGAAAGAGCGTGCGTTAAATGACTACCAGCATAATCTATCTGCGCCGAAGATTTTAAAAATCCATCTTGAGCAATAATTATGCCAGTAGAATGCGACCCTATATCTGCTATCACCGTCGGTGTTGGATCGCCTCCTATTAAAGACCTAACATTACTCAAGCTCTCCACTTCTAAGGCGACTAAATTTAATCCTGCTTCTTTAAATATCTCCTTAAACTTCCTTATCTGTTCCGTCGACACAGAAACAATTAATATCTGTTTAAGTCTTCTCTCTCTATCATTCCGAAATCCAACCGGCAACCAATCCAGCGTTACTTCTTCAAGCGGCAACGGTATATATTGTTTTGCTTTAAAAGAAATAGTTTTCGCCACCTCTTTATCAGAAATATCCGGCATTTCAATAAGTGCGGTAAAAGAAGAAAAAACAGGCAGTGATACCGCCACATTTCTAATCTTAGTTTTCATTTCCTTATAAAGCAGTTTTACCAATTCCGCCGCATCCTTCTCAAAAATTTTCATCGTGCTTGTCTGTATCACATCGTTTAATCTGTCAAAATGCCCGTAATTTTCCAAAATCCCGTAGTTTTTCACTTCCATTTTTCCCTCACTGCCGGACACCTCCACCATCTTAATTGAAGCCGTCCCCACATCCACTCCAATCACCCCCCCTCCTGTAAAAAAATTACTTAAAAAACTAAAGTTCATTTTTTATTTAATGGAATTATTACCAAACACGCTCTCGTGACGAGAATTTAAAAATTCAAGCGAAAAATTATTAAAAGCGATGATGTTTATATGCTAATATAAGCGGAAGAGCTTTTAAAATTTTGCAGCTAAATTTTTAAGTTCGCAGTAGAGATGGTATTCGGTGATAGTTCCTTTATATTTATCGTCTGAATTTCTTATCATTATACTATGATTTCTTTTCTTCTCAAAGTTTGGAATACATTTCTTGACATTCTCTTTCCAAAAATCTGCCTTTCCTGCCAGAAGTTTATCAAAGAAAACTCTCTTCTCTGCGCCAACTGCCTAAAATCAATTTCCATAAACAACGCTCTTGCCTGTCCTACCTGTTTTGCCCGCCTGCCCGACAATAAAAAAATCTGCCACTTTGAAAATAATTTTCTTTTTGGCGCCGCCTCAAGTTACGAAAATTCCGCCATTCGCGAACTGATTCACGCTCTCAAATTTAAAAGAATAGAAAAAGCATCAGTTATCCTCTCCTCTTTTCTTATAAAATACGCTCGCTTGGCTAATCTTAATCTGGAAAATTTTTTTGTCGTTCCTATGCCAATTTCTAAACAACGCTTTAGAGAAAGAGGTTTTAACCAATCCGAACTCATCGCTAAAAAATTTGCCGCCGCTTTTTCCTTACCGCTTAAAAACTGCCTTTTCAGAATAAAAAATTCCCAGCCCCAATCTGAAATAAAAAGCAAAGAATTAAGAATGAAAAATGTTTCTGGTTGCTTTCAAGCTGAAAATTCCGTTTACAACAAAAACATCATCTTAATTGATGATGTTTTTACTACCGGAGTAACCGCTGGAGAAGCTGTTAAAACTCTTCGTGCCGCCGGCGCCTCCAAAATAATCGTCCTCGTCACCGCTAAAGCTTAACTTTCAGTAAACTGTAATCAGCCTAATTTTTACCCCGTGAAATAAGATTTATTCCGCTAAATCTGTTTTTTATTTCCTAGCGGAATAAATCTTAATTTCATCCTGAAATTTATTTCACAGGGTGAACTCTCTTACTCAAACTGTGCCACACCACTAAAAAAGGACTGGCTACAAAAATAGAAGAATAAGTCCCGACAACTGTTCCTATTAAAATCGTCAAAACAAAATATTGTAAATTTATCGGTCCGGCGAAATAAAGCGCTAACAACATAATTGCTAAAGTCAGCGAAGTGTTTATTGATCTCGCCATTGTTTCATTAACACTATCATTTATCACTACCGATAACTGCTCCCTACCGCGCGCCAGACCTAACTTTTCTCTTATGCGGTCAAAAACCACAATCGTATCGTGCACGGAAAATCCCGCTATCACGAGTAGCGCCACCACAAAATTTGTATCTATTTCCACTCCTTTATATTCTCCAAGCCACGCCAAAACTCCCGCCGGTATTACCACATCATGAAAAAGGCAAAGCAACGCCACTACTCCATACTTCCACGACTTTATCGGATAAGAAACTTTTAAAAAAGCTAAGCTCACATAAATAGAAATTGCCAAAAGCACAAAAACCACTCCAAAAACCGCTTTTGTTTTCAACTCCTTACCAACCGACGGACCGATAGATTGGAAAGAAAGCTCTTTAAAACTCCCCTCCTTTTCTTCTAAAACTGAAGAGATTTTCTTATGCTCTTCCTCACTTATACTCTTAAAGCGTAAAAGATGTGATCCATCGCCGCTTTTATTTATCACCACTCCTTCCGCTCCGTTATCTTTCAAAATATTTACTATCTCTTCCTGCGCAATTTCCTTATCAAATTTCACTTGCCACAAAGTCCCTCCGGAAAAATCTATTCCTTCCTTAAAGCCAAAATAAAAAATGGAAATCAAAGCCGCGGCCACCATTACCGCCGCTACTCCTAAAAATATTTTCCTTTTTCCAACTACATTAATCATATTTTTTAAAAAACATTTTCATGATTCTTATTTATAAACTTTTTTACTTTCAACTTTCTACTTTTTTCTTCTTCTGTCATTCCGGCGCAGGCCGGAATCCAGTTATAATTCCTATTATATCCTGAGTTCTTAACGAAGGACTACCTTCTACTTTCTAACTTTATAAACTTTTTAACTTTTGCCCCTATCTACCGGCAGGCAGGCCGTTAAATTATTTTTATTTTTAACAAAAACCATCAACATCGTTCTCGTCACCGTTATTGCCGAAAACATACTGATTAAAACTCCGATTAAAAGCGTTAATGCAAACCCTTTTACAAAACTGGAGGTAAAATAATAAAGAATAACCGCCGTAATTATTGTGCTTACATTTGAATCTCTTATAGAAGTCCACGCCCGCTTAAATCCCTCTTCTATCGCTGCTTTTCGTGTTAATCCTTTTTTAAGTTCCTCCTTTGTTCTCTCAAAAATAAGAATACTGGCGTCTATCGCCATTCCTATAGAAAGCACATATCCCGCTACTCCCGCCAAAGTCATCGTCACCGGTACAATCTTGAAAAAAGCTGCGCTTAAAAGTATATAAATCAATAAAGCCAGTGAAGAAAAAATACCGAAATACCCGTAATACAAAACCATAAACACCATAATAGAAAGCGTTCCTGCGAGACCGGCTAAAATGGCTTTGTTTAAAGAATCCGCCCCTAAAGTCGGACTTATTGTCTGCTGATTTATAAGCGTAATCGGCGCTGGTAACGCTCCCGCGTTAAACCTTTCCACTAAAGTTTTTGCCACGTCCATAGTAAACCTTCCTGTTATTTGCGCCTTTCCTCCACTTATTTTTTCTTGCACCGTTGCCACCTCTATCGGCACTCCATCTAAAAACACCGCTAAACTTTTTCCTACATTTCTTCCCGTTATCTCCTCAAAAATTTTCGCTCCTTCACTATTAAACTCTAAAGCTAC
>Ga0208375_1000938_pt1 | contig 36369 bp, 49 predicted proteins | sample RifOxyD1_FD_184038 | JGI IMG/M metagenome (GOLD analysis project Ga0208375, IMG submission 184038) | Soil microbial communities from Rifle, Colorado - Rifle Oxygen_injection D1 (SPAdes) | ecosystem: Environmental > Terrestrial > Deep subsurface > Rock core/Sediment | place: Rifle, Colorado... | reverse complement strand
ACTTAAAAAAATCTCTGATGAAGTAAAGAAATACTTGTAACGGCGGAAAAATAAAACTTCTTCGTCGCTTCGCTCCTCGACCACGCTGCGCTCTCGCCTATCGGCTCGGGGCAATTAACAGGAATTAAGTTCAATTGAGAAAGAGGGCTAACGACGGAATTGGGGCATTTCTAACGACTAAACGAAATGACGGGGGCGGGCTAAACGAAAAATATTTATACTAGTGGTATATTACTAATAATATAATACTAATGGTATAATAGGCAAATATTTAAATATAGGGTAAATATAACTCAATTCATGCCTAAGATAAAACTTGATGGGTACTCATGTTTAAGATGCAATCATAGATGGGTGCCAAGAGAAAATAATGGAAAACCCACTGTATGTCCAAAATGCAAAAATCCGTATTGGGACACTCCAAAGAAAAATGATAAACAATAAAAAAAGACTCAAGGTAATGTCGCTTTTTGCAGGATGCGGAGGCATGGACTTAGGATTCATTATGGCTAAACATCCTGAGCTGGGCTATGAAATTGCATGGGCTAACGATTTTGATAAAACCGCCTGCGAAACATACAAAAAAAATTTCAATCACGATATTGTTTGTGGAGATGTTTGGAACATAGATTTAGAAAAAGTCCCAAATGTCGATGTGATTATAGGCGGTTTTCCATGCCAAGATTTCTCAATTTTAAGAGGGGACACCCGAGTTGGTTTTAAATCAAAGAGGGGGCTTTTGTATACCAGATTTGTTGAAGCGGTTTCAAAAAAATTACCTTTATTTTTTGTAGCTGAAAATGTTAAAGGGCTACTAACTGCAAATAATGGGTGGGCAATTAAAAAAATAAAGCAGGATTTTGAGAAAGTTGATCATGTCGGTTATGATGTAAAATATAAAGTAATAAATTTTGCCGACTATGGAGTTCCACAGAATAGGGAAAGGGTTATTATTGTTGGAGTGCGAAGCGACTTGAAAATAAATTTTGCATTTCCAGAACCAACACATAAAAATAAACCCATTACTGCAAAAATTGCACTCGCGGGAGTTGAAAATGCAGAGTTCAACAATGAAAAAATGAATATCCAAGCCTCAACAAGAAAAAAATTAGAGTTAATTCCTGCTGGCGGCAATTATAGGAATTTGCCAGGATATGAAAACAGAAATTGGATGAGTTTGATTTACAAAAGACTTCATCCAAACATGCCATCCCCTACTATTGTAGCCAATGGCGGTGGAGGAACATGGGGATACCATTTTTTAGAACCGAGACCGCTTACAAATAGAGAGAGGGCAAGAATTCAAACTTTTCCTGACAACTTTCAATTTGTCGGCAGTATCTCGGAAGTCAGAAAACAACTTGGAAATGCCGTTCCACCCTTAGGTATAAAACCTATTGCAGAACAATTATTAAAGACAATAAAAAATGAAGTTGGCTTAAACAAGTTTTTGTAAAAATACCTTCCAAGCTTCATCCTTATTCGGAACATTTCTTAATGGGTAGCCTTTGTTTGATATTCTCAATGGGGATAGATATTTATCAACAATAAGGAAATTTTTTCCTTTCCCAAGTTTATAGTCTCCAAGAATTTTATGAGTAATGGTTATATCTGAAATTGTTTTGACATATCTTGTTTCTGTCCCTCTTGAAGAATTTTTGACATAAAATTCATATTGACCATTTATTTTGAAAGGTTGTGGAATTTTCTTCAAAATAAACTCATCATTCACCAATTGCTTTGCTGTTGCAGTCCCTATTATTTTCGGTCTTGCTTCAAATATTTCAGTTTCAAATACACTATCTCCAGCATTGAATTTTAAAGTATTGCTTTTGAATTCATCTCTCAAAACTATTCCCTTTATTTCTGCATCTATCGTTCCAAAATCTGGAATTGCTTTTTCAAGTTCGCTATTGTCAAGTTTTAAGCTGTCTTTGAAAAATCTTATAATGTGATCAAGAGGCAAATCTATCACTACAAGAATATAAACATCATATTCTCTTGAATCAAATTCGCTGTCGCTTATCAGCCACCAGCGGGATGATGGTTTTGTGGCTTTAATTTCAACTTTCAATTTTGGCGATACTTTTGTCCCGTCGCTTTTGATTACTTTCTCTATATCTCCAAGCATAAAATCTTCTGCAGAAGTGTATTTCTCAAATCCAAGCTCTACATTTAAATTGTATTTTTGTTTGAGGAATTTCTTTACAGCTATTTCTGCAAGTTTGCCTCCAATATGGTCATGTATATATTTCCCTGCATCCCTTTTAACTCCAGAAGAAGCAAAATCTATAGTGGCCCCTCCCCATAAATAACGCAGTTTAAGGATAAACTTTAAGCATTCCTCATAATCTTCCTTTGTAATCTTAATTTTGTCCATATTTTAAAATCCTCTTCAAAACACTCTCAAATTTGTCTTTTACACTATGTTCCCAAATATGTATCACATTAAACCCCAGCTTTTTAAGACTTTTGCTGTTTTTTTGGTCTCTTTTAACATTGTTCTCTATCTTTGCAACCCAATATTTTTTATTGGTTTTTGGTTTTTTATAGCACTTTGGACATTTATGCCAAAAACAGCCATGAAGAAACACAGCGGTTTTTGTGTTTGAAAGAAAAATATCCGGTTTGCCATTTATCTTTGGATGCATTTTGTGTTTTATTTTATTAGATTTAAGGTAATTGTGTATCTTCTTTTCTTGCGATGTCCATTTGCTTCTAATTCTTGACATCGTTCTGCTTCTCTGCTCTTTTGTTAAATTATCGGTCATACTACAAAGTATTCAATAAGGATATATTAATCTAATCGAAATACGCCCGCCCCCAACGAACTACGAAACGAAATGCCCCCTATTTCTTGTTCTTGATGTATCGCTGTGCTCATTTGATAGAACGACGCCCTCTTTCTCAACTCTTCGGACGAAGTTTTTCCACACTACGTATGGAAAAAGAACTTAACAAGAATTAAGTCGAATTTTTTCTTCTGCTAGAAATTTAGATCTCAAGGTACTCACCCCCCGCCCAGACGGCGCGCTAAAACGATAGCTTTTTTAATATCATTATACCAATTCTGTTTATGGACTGGCAAATAAAACCCTTTGATTGGAAAAAGAACCCCGTTTATGTTTCTGGTGCAATAACCTCTATTTTTATTTTAATCGCCGTTTTATTATTCTATTTCAATATAAATCAAAATTTTCAAATTGCAGGAATTGTAGTGGCTCTTGTTTCTGGAGGAATAACTTTTTTATTTTACCAAAGCCAGTGTCCAAAATGTAAGAGGATTTTTAGTTTAAAAAAAGTTTCCGATGAAGTAATCAAAGGATGGGAAGAACCGAAGCAATATAAAGAAAAGACAATTTATTATTATTCAGATGGATTTACTGAAAAAGATGTAAAATATGGGACAACAAAAGATTTTACAGCAAGATTTGAAAAACATAAAGATGGATTTAATTGTAAAATATGTGGGGAAACTCAGTATAAAACAAGAGATGTTTTTTTAAATAAAAATGATTGGCTAAGAGTAACTACTCCAAACAAAGTTACGACTTCTACAAAACCCCCAAAAGTATATATGGGTTTTGATACTGGTGCATTTGAGCCAACTTATTATGAAGATAAGGGTGGAAAAAGAAAATCTATACCCTCTTCTGTTAAAAAGAATTTGTGGATAAGATATACTGGAGAAAAATACAAAGGCCCTTGTTTTGTTTGCAAAGAGATTATAGATATTCATAATTTTGAAGCAGGACATGTAATCCCTGCATCAAAAGGTGGAAGTGATAACATTAGTAATTTAAGACCAATATGCAAGAGTTGTAACAGAAGCATGAGTGATATGGACTTAAATGAATTCAAGAGGAATTACCACTAAAAAACACGCGCCGTCCCCACCCTCAAAAATAAGAGATTTAAATTTCTTTAATCGCAGAAGAAAAAACTCCTTCGCATATCGGCTCGGTAACGCCTTGCAGGCTCTCGGCATAAATGCCTCGCACGACTTAACAGCGATTATGTCTAATTGTTCGAAGGCACTAAACTTTGAGAATTAAAGATAGTTAAAGATGGCACTTCAATACCCCCGACCACCCACCCCTAAATAGCAGATTGTCGCTTTAAGAAAAAACGGGCAGGGGCTTGTCCTACGGACAGATTGTCTGCTTCGCAGAAAGATAACTTTTTATATCTGGCAATGTCTCATTAAATTATGGCTTTTGAAGAATGGATTGCTGACAAAATAATAGAAATAATAATCGCTTTGTTAGGAAGTGGAGCAGTTTATTATTTATTTCAAATAAATAAAAATCAAAAAGCTTCTATGATTAATTCTCCAAACTCTCAAATTATACAATCGCAGGGAGATGTTAACATAAATAATTTTAGGGAAGAAATTAAAAAAGAAACTGCATTTTCTGAAGAAATTATAGAAAAAGAAGATAACCCTAAAAAACTCCTTAATAAAATAGAAAGTTATCTAGATGAAGATAAGTCAATTTCTATAATCGCTGAGATGTCTTTGAGATTAGCTAAAAAATTAGAGATGAAAGAAGATGAAAGATGGTTAGAAAAAGAAGTTAATGGATATACAGAATATTTGAATCCAGATGAAGAGAGCAAAACCGGTCTGAAATTCAAGAAACAAGAAAAAGAAAACCAACATAGAAGAATTCAAGCAGAATTGAATATTGGATTAAAAAATGGACATATAGAAAAATTTGATATCCCAATGTTTATTTCAGAATCATTAAGACAAATTGAAGACTGGGCAAATAAACATTCTAATCAAAATCAGATAATAATGAATGCTCCACCAATGGAAATCATGGTAAAAAATTTAAATGTTAATCCAAATAAATCTGTTCCATATCTGGTTAACCCCCAATCTTTTAAAAGAATAATAAATGAAGTTAGACAAAAAATAATAGAATTTACAGATAGGGCAAAGAAAAACATATAAATAACACTTAGACTTACTATTATAAGAGGCAAAAAATGGTGACAAATATCTTAAAAGCAATACTTACAATAAAAAAGAGAAAAGATTTTGATTTATCTAAAATCGGTGTTGTTTCTAAAGATAGAGCTTCTGCTGTAAATCGTGCTAATAATATGGGCGAAGCATTAGAATTTTTTACAAAAGATGCTTTTTGTAATACTTTTGAAGAAACCAACGCCCAAAAGAAAAAAGAGATTTATAGCGAAAATTTTTCTTATTTAGGAAACCAAAATAATCCGCCAGACATTATTATAAAAAATAGTGATGCAATAGAAGTTAAAAAAATTGATGGGGTTAGAGCTTCTGACTTAGCATTAAATAGTTCTTATCCAAAAGCAAAATTACATAAAGATAGTCCGATGATAACTTCTGCTTGTAGAAATTGCGAAAAATGGACAGAGAAAGATATTATTTATGCGGTCGGTCATATTGATAATCATAATTTGAAAATTTTATCTTTAGTATATGGCGATTGTTACGCCGCAAGTAAAGAAATCTATGAAAGAATTAAAGACAAAATTAGCACAGGATTAAAAGAGATGGATTTAGAATTTTCAGAAACTAAAGAATTAGGAAGAGTAAATAGAGTAGACCCTTTAGGAATTACAAATCTTAGAATAAGGGGAATGTGGACAATTCAAAACCCCCTAAAAGTTTACAAGGAATTATTTGGTTTAAATGGAAATGCTTTTCAATTATTCGCTTTAATGAGGAAATCAAAATATGATTCTTTTCTAAAAGAAGATAAAACGGCAATAGAAAATGAAACAGGAATTAATATTAAAGATGTTAAAATTCAAGACCCGGATAATCCTGCTAAACAAATTTTAGCTAAATTAATTGTGGTGAGAAAATGAAAATAGCATCATTTTTTTCAGGAGCGGGAGGGCTTGATTTAGGTTTTACTAACGCAGGTTTTGAATTGGCTTTTGCAAATGATAATTGGGAAGGATGTTGGGAAACTTTTGAAAAAAATCATAACCATCCAATTTGTAAAAAATCCATAACTGAAATAAAACCTGAGGAAATACCGGAAGTTATTGGATTTGTCGGGGGTCCGCCTTGTCAAAGTTGGAGTCTTGCAGGAGCAATGCGAGGAATAAATGATTCAAGAGGAAAATTATTTTATAACTATATTGAATTAATAAAAGCAAAACAGCCTTTATTTTTTCTTGCTGAAAATGTTCCCGGGCTTTTATCTGATAAACATATATCTGAATTTATTAAGATTATTAAAGCATTTAACGAAATAGGTTATAATGTTTCGTATGAATTGTTAAATGCTAAAGATTACGGAGTTCCACAAGACAGACAAAGAGTTATTATTGTAGGTTATCACAAAAAATTGGGTAAAAAATTTGAATTCCCAAAACCAACAAATGCCTATGTTTTTTTAAGAGATGTTATCGGAGATTTGCCCCTTGCAAAATCTGCAAAAGAAAAAAATAAAACAAATGGAAAAACAGAAATTCCAAATCACGAATATTTGAACGGGGGATTTTCTACAATTTATATGTCGCGAAATCGTGTAAGAAGTTGGGATGAACATTCATTTACAATTCAGGCAGGAGGAAGACACGCCCCAATCCATCCCCAAGCTCCAAAAATGAAATTTATAGAACAAAACAAAAGAGAATTTGTAAAAGGAAAAGAGCATCTTTATAGAAGATTATCTGTAAGAGAATGTGCAAGAATACAAACCTTCCCAGATGATTTTGAATTTTTTTATACTGATGTTGCAGATGGATATAAGATGATTGGAAATGCTGTTCCTGTTAAACTTGCAGAAGTAATAGCTAATAAAATAATGGAAGATATTAACACAAAGAAAAGTAATCTTGTATTTGTTAAATCTTCTTTTTCAGAAAAAGAAGCAAAAACGCCCCTGCCTGTCCGTTCGGACATTTTGTCTGCTTCGCAGTAATTTATTTAGCGACAATCTGAAATTATTTGGACAGCGTCCCGCCGTCCTGAAGTGCCATCTTTAAAATTAAAACTCGTGCCTTCTCACAACTCTGCGGTTTTTTCTGCGGAAAAAATCCTCGGGGACGTCTTGCAGACTTTCCCTTCGGGAACCCAGACATAACAGCGATTATACGCAATTCAAAAAATATTTTTCTTAATGAGAATAAGGAATGATAGGCTTTCAAAGGGGAATAAATTTGATTTTTTCTTTATTTAAAGAGGGGGATAATACGGTGTTTTCTCCGCTATCGCTACGAAAACTATTTATTTATAAACTCTTATCAATTACCATAAAATTATGAGCATAGAAAATAAACGATTTAGGTCTGAATCAACGGCGCAAAACTCCCCACAAGACAATAGTCTTGGAGTTGATCAAACAAGAAAACGAATGATTGAAACTTTAGAAGGAAGAATAGACCAATTTTTAGAAAATTCACCAAGACAACCCAAAAAAGAAATTGCTGATTATGTTGAGCAAAATGGGATTTTAGTTCCTGAAAGATTTCAGGGTTTAGAGCAAGCACTTGAGTATGTAAAATCGGGAGGAGAAATTATAGTTAGAAGTGAACATCCTTTAGAATATAACGGAGCATCGGGTTTGCTTACTAGCTATACTGTAAGTCAAGAAAGAATTGATAAAGGTAGAAAATATTGTGATGAACACGGACAAGTTATTGATTGGGAAAAAATGCATAAAGACGGAAGTATGAATGCAGAGTGGGATGTTGAAAATCAAATCTTTGGTCAATTGGAAACATCCTCCCAACCAGACTTTGAACAAAATCTTAGAAAATTATCTGAGAAATATTCAAAACATTACTGCGAACTATTAGGACTAGATTTTGAAGGTTTTAATGGGAATATAAGCTATTCTTATTGGAAAAAAGTGGAAGGATTTAACAGAAGTATTGTCGCAGATTCTGCCATACCAAATCGTTATCATATTTTTACCACAAACACAGGAAAACCATTTTTCCATAATTACCTAATTATAGATAATGGAAATGTCGTACTGAATACTCCAATTGAGATGACAGATAAAATGCGAGGCGCTTTATCTGATGTTATCGGATTTTATAAAAAAATAAGAGGAATGGAAAAATTTGATCCGACCCATTGTCCTATTGTTGAGTTTCAAACCGACAAGCAAAATAATAATCACTTTCTTCAATATAACAGAACTAGACAAATAGAACCCACAACCTTCACTCTTGACAGAGATTTAGAGGAAGATGAATTTGAAGCAGTTTATGTTAGAGGTGCGACTCCGCCAGAAGGACTAGTTTTAAATGTCGCAATGTATTATCCAGAATATCAAATAGCGGAACAAGAAGACGGCTCTTTTGATTTTCATTATAACTTTATCTTTTCTGAAATTATGAGTAGAAGAAGGGTCGCTAATTTTGAAAATCGTTCCATGCAAAATTTATCTATTTCATGTATTGATGCCCATCTTCCAAAATCAAGATTATTTAATTCTCAAATTTCTATTTCTATTCCCAAAGATAAAATACCTGATGATTTAGCTCATTCTGTCTATGAAAAAACTAGAGAAATAAACGAACCAGCAAGAATACCTATTAGAGTGATTTCTGACGGAAGAAAAGCGTATGTCAGATTTGAAAGATAATAAGGAGTTTTGAAAAATGAAATTCACCCCTAACCCCTCTTTCATTTTTCAAAACGGAAAAAATCAAATTTATAAGAAGCGAGGAAAGCCTATCATAATAAGTAAGAACGAAAAATATTTTTTGAACTCACTCCGCTTCGCTCCGTGCCACGCTGCGCTCTCCTCCTTTCAGTCGTCGGGGCGTATAACAAGGGTTAAATGCAATCCGCCCCCGTGCCTCTTCGTTCATCTCATTTAGCAAGATTTATAAATTTCCACTCTTCTTAATATATTAATATGGGCTTTTGGCAAAAAATTGGAGACTCCATAAAAGAAGGAGCTAAAAACATTTCGGATGATATTAAGAAGAAACAAGAGATAGCTTAAACTAAAAGACAGATTCTAAATAGATATGAGATGAACGACTTAAAAAAATATGTAAAGATTACGGAATCGGAGAACCCCTTCCTTACGAAGAAAATCTCATATCTGGAGAAAAATACAAACGAACAGTTACGAGAGAACATTTTATTAGTCGTGTAATGGATAGACTCACGCTTGACCAAATCAAAACATTTTCTGATAAAAATAGAATTAAAATTTGGGATATCTTAAAAGAAGTTTCTTTTGCTGTTTCTGAAACTCCAAAACCAGAAAAAGCAAAAGAAACAACTGAAGAACCAGAACAGAAAGTTACAACTATTGAAGTTAAAAGGCAGAGTGAGTTTGACTCAATTCTTGAATCAATAGAAAATGATTTTGAACCTGAAGATGTAAGAGATGAAAATGATTTTGAAAAACAATTAACTCAATTTTTGAAAATAAAATATCCTGATAGAATCAGAAGACAAGTTGAAACGCCAAAAGGAAAGATTGATTTGGTTATAGATGAAAAATATGCTATTGAATTGAAAATTGCAGATGGTAAAGGGAAGTTAAGAGACTTGGTTGGTCAAGCTCATAGTTATAAAAAAGTTTTCAATAATGTTGCAGTTATCCTTTTAGATGTTGGAAAAATGTCTCGCTCTGAAATTAAAGAATATATTGATGATTATGAAGGACTTGGTGTAAAAACACTAATACTGGAAGGGGTTCTCCGTAGAAGAAAAGGTAAATCCAAACAAATTAATATCAAATTCCAATGTATCGGCACGGGGGCGGACTTTCTCCGCTTCGCTCCGAACCACGTTGCACTCTCGCTAACGCTCGGGGCATTTAACAGGAATTAGTTTCAATTAAAGCGAACTCTGATACCCCCGACCACCCGCCCCTTATTTGGAGTTGTCACCACACTAATTTGACACCCATAAGTAGTAACAAATAGAAAAATTTAAATACTACCTACCACATTATAATAGTATGAAAAAGATATATAGAGGTATTTGGGCAGATAGGCTAGAAAACGGACAAGAATTGCCTGTTGGCGGTTCTATATTTAGCGATGAGCTTACTACAAAAATTGACCTTGATTTTGATAGTTTCAATGGAGAATTAGATAACTATCACCCTCCACAAAAGATTTCAGAAGCTTATGGACAATATAGGCAATCAGTAACAGATTGGTTGTCTCAAGTAGGTTCAAAAATTGACCCTTACCTTTTCTTTGTTGCAAATACAGTTCAAAGAAAAGTTCAAGCATTAATGGATGTAAAACCTGAAAGTCCTCCAAGCGATTTAGAAAGAAAAGCTAAATTTCAAGATGACAAAGCGAAACTAACCAATTTAAGAGGCGTTGCTATGTGCGCAGAACAGGCTTCTTTAGGCCAATATCTTCTAGAAAATGTCCTGCAAGAGGGATATTCTGCTTCTTATATGAGTGGAGTTGAGACGCAATCTCCATCAGCAGATTTAGGAAACCATTCATTTATAGTAGTTAGAGATCCCGCATCAAAAACCTATATCTTTGATATTGCTAGACCTCGTTCTGGAAATAATCTTCCAAGAATTCTAGAAACAGATGTTCTATTTAATTATGAATTATTTGCAGATACAAGAAATTTACTTGTTGGTGCAACCGAAGTTCTGCAAGGTGGAAGATTATATTTTGGAGTAGGTCATCCTATGCTTGAACAAGAACCTCAAGTAATTAATAAGATAAAGACGCAATAAAACGGCGACAAACTCCTAATTCTAAAAAAACCGATGGTTCCTACCATCCCAGAGTTCGCTTTAACTCTAAAATTTTGCCTTCGGCATCGTTGCACTAAATTTCAGCCCTTCGGAAACATAACACCAATTAAATGCCATTTTTCAAACAACGCATAACAAATCCTCAAATATGCAACACCTTGAATTCTTTGAAATCCTGGAACTTCTCCGGTTTTATTTCCACACCCTTTATCATTGCATGCTTTGGCCCCGAAGTGCAAATCTCAATCATTTTGTCAACATCATCCGGGTCCCCTTCAATGAAGATTTCAACTCTCCCGTCATCAAGGTTTCTCGCGAATCCCTTGACATTGTTTTTGTCCGCGTTTTCCTTTACGAAACTCCTGAAAAAAACTCCCTGAACGGTGCCTTTAATGTACATTCTTACGGATTTTTTCATGATGATTTCAAAGAAAAAGACTTTTTATATTTTTATGGAATTAATTCTTGTTAAAATATATTCTTTTTCTATTTGATAAAAGGCTCACTCATTTCACTCGTTCGATTATTGGTAAAATCTTGGTGTGTTCAGTGCTTGGCGAAGCGTATGCCTAATCGCTTATTGGTAAAACTGCCATGAATATTTAATGTATATCATAGTTGATTAAGGGTGATTTCTGAGTAAGACAATTATAAAATACAAATTGCTCGTTAAATAAAAATTCACAGCCCGAAGGTGCTCTCGAATTCCCTGACTTGGGCGTACCTGACTGAAAAGTTTCTTCCTTTTTTTGTTATGCCTATCGTGTGCTTTTTGTTTGAGAACTTGTCCTCGAGAAGCTCGTTGCTCATCAGTTCTTTCAGGTAAGTCTTCATCTGGTTATGCGAGAGGTTCGCCTTGTACATCAAGTGGGTTTTCTTTATTTCTCCCCCCTTCTCTTGAATAATCTTGAGGATGTCATGCACTATCTCCATTCTACTTCTTTTCCTTTCCATTTTTCAGTATTTTTACAATCAGGAAAAATAAAGTTATATAGCTTACTAATTGAAGGCTTTGAGCCAGCACGTAAAATCCTTCTATGCTTGAAAAAAAGAAAAATATCCTGCTTATTGCCAGGAGGATAAATGAAACGAGAAGTATTTTTGTGTTCGCCAATTTTTTCTCTTCATAGTTCAGGTAATTGTGCCTTATGATCAGCACAAGTATCGCCAATACCGTCAAATGGTAAAGGTAATAAATGCTTCCGCTTAAAAACGCCGTTATAAGCAAAAGGTATGAAACAAGAAGAGAATCTCCGGTAAATTTTTTCTCGGCAGGAATCTTATATATGAAATAAAATCCGAACAGGGTAAAAAGCCTGTTGAAGAAAAATCCGAGATAGTAAAAAAAGTCAACTGTTTTCACGATGCTGTATGTGATTACCGCCTGCCCTATTTCTCTCGTGACTGTCGTGTCATAATACAAAACAATCTTGGTGAGTAGCGTTGAAAGCTCCCCTACCGCGATAAGAAGAAACCCGATTCCAAGGTATAGTATTGGTTTTTTTCTGCTTAACCTGTAGCTTTTTATTGCAAATATGAAAAACAGGAACAAAACCATAAAACTGACGACTTCAATCAGGACATCATTGTTGAGAAACCAGTCGGGGGTGAAGACAATCTTCATTTTCAAAAAAGCGGGTTTTCATTTAAAAAGCTTGTGGAACCCTGCACTATGTCTCGATTCTGTAAGGTTTTTTCACAACTGATTTATAAAGTGAATTCCTAAGAATTTTAACAAATTGAACATTGTTAACCCCTCTTTTCGCCCCTGCGCTGGCAGGGGCATTATACTCACAAAATCCAAAAAGATGGTGAATAAAAAACTCGCTGAATTTTTTCATGAGGCAAAGAAAGTGATTCTTCCGGAAGAATTCGCAAATGAAATCAAGATTCTTCGGGATTTGGGACTGGACGACTCAGATATAAAACTTATTGCCACTCTTAAAATAAAGGAGTACGTAACATTGGAGGTTGCCAAGGGCTAATCCTCTCTCGAGTCAATCTCGTTGTTGACGACAGTTACAACCTGCGAGGCAAAATATGTTCTTTTCCCAACCGAGACGGGTGTTGCAATTTTCTTCAGCCTTTTAAGCTCCTTTTTTGGAATTCCCTCGTGGTCCCCTAGAACGAACACGTTTTCTTCGGGAATTTTTATATTCCTTATGCTCTCTCCGCTCCTGTCAAGAATGAATATTTCCTTGCCTTCTTTATTAAGCTCTTCCACAAGGTTTAGAAGGCTTTTCTTTTCGACAAAACATCCGGGAAAAACCTCTGTTTTCTTGCCTTCTTTGTATTTATAAAGGATTTTTTTTATCATGTTTCCTATGTCCTTCTTGCTTATTTCCAGCTCGTCCGTAACCCTAATTTCAATGTGCCTTGGGGGCGTCGGGGGACCGTAAAGAACAAGGTGAAGCTTTACGTCTTTTCTGAAATTATGGGAAAGGAAGAACGCGGAGATTATAGTGTGCAGCGTAATGTCCATCCTTCCTGCGCGCATTAAGTCGCCTCCAGCCCTGCTAATCATGCTTCCTGATGTCACGGCGCTTCTTGAAAAGTATATGAAGCTTCTCATATTAATTTAATCACAATCAATCTTTTAAAGTTTGTTTTGTGTAATGAGACATGTCCGGAATTCTTACCAATGAAGGGCTGAATGCCAGAGCGTGGTATGTTAAAAACCACCCTATAAGAATGCAAGAAAATCTTTTAGAAAGAGTGTTAAGAGCCATTGGATTAAATACCTCGTCTCACAGACCTTCCGGTGATGAAATCCTCAAAATGTATAGGGGTGAAACTTTAAGAAGAAATCTTCGTGAACAAAATCCTGTTTATCAAAAAACCCCTGAAAGGTTAAAGGGAATTGTTGGTTATGTTTTGGATGTTGTGAACACGAGTGAGGTAAACAGCCGTGTAATGGCTAAAGAAATTGACGACGAGGCGGCTGAAAGATCTATTGTTTTAGCTGATTACGGAGGATAACCCCTAATTCTTAATCGGCTGGAGCACAAACATAGGCTTTGCGAATACTTCATTATCGTTAACAACTTTGTACATGCCTATAAACTTGCTTGGTGAAAATAAACTGATGATTTCATTTGTTTGCAACTTAATTTTTTTATTCAAGTTTTCATGAAGAACGGGTTTTCCAGTCATCAACCTATTCACGGATTTTTCCTTGACCTCAACTTTTTTATAGACTTCGCTTACGATTTCGGCGGGAACCAGAATTTTTCTTAAACTGCTTTCATTTCCTTTTTTAAATTCTTCAACGGACTTTACAAAATCGTACAGGTTCACGGATTTTTCTTCCTTGAAAATTCCCGCGCGAATCCTTCGAAGCTCGAGCATATGCGCTCCCGTTTCCAGTTCTTTTCCCAAGTCGTCAATAAGCTTTCTTATGTATGTTCCCCCCTGAACTTCTGTTTTAAACAAGAAATCTTTTCCGTTTTTTTCCAATAAATCGAAGGATTTTACCTCCCTTTCCCTTTCCTGCCTTTTTACCCTTGATTTTACGGGAGGGGTTTGTAGAATTTTTCCAAGAAATTTCTTTTTTATTGCCTCTTCGATTTTTTTTAAAGAAACCTCTTCATGAACCCTCATAATTCCCGTATACTCTTTATCCTCTCCGAGGAAAAATCCGGTAAGTTTGCACGCCCTGTTGAGGGCTATTGGGAGCACTCCCGTAACCTTTGGATCGAGGGTTCCGAAGTGGGATGTTTTTCTGACTCCAAGCGGATTGAGGGTTTTTCTGACAAAATCCGAAACGTCAAAACTTGTCGGATTTTGCGGCTTGTCTATGTTTATTATGCAAAATTCCAAAAGGTCCTGGATTGTTTTTTCCTGTTTTAACTTTTCAATATTCATCATAAAACTATAAACATTTAAACCCTTTAAAATTTTTATTAAAATGAACTCCTCGGAAGCCCTGAAGCAATTAATGTTTATCGAAAGATATCCTTCTGTTAAATCAATGAGGCTTGCCGCCGAAGGTTGGAGAAGTGATTTCCAGACTTTAATCGCGATAATTCTTTCCGCAAGGACTCTGGATGAAACAACAATAGCCGTATGCAAAAAACTGTTTGAAAAGTACCCCTCCGCCGAAACTCTTTCAAATGCTTCAAGGAATGACGTTGAGAAAATAATTCTTCCAATAAATTTTTACCAGAACAAGTCCAAGTACATAATAAACTGTTCAAAGGAGATTCTTGAAAAACACAACGGAGAGATTCCAAGGGATTTTGACAAGCTTGTTTCTCTTCCCGGCGTGGGAAGAAAAACGGCGAACGTTTTTCTTGCAGGAAAAGGGGCTGACGCAATCGGGGTGGATACCCATGTTTCTTACATTTCGCAGAAACTCGGCTGGACAAAAAACAAGAATCCTGAAAAAATTGAAAAAGATTTGATGAATTTGTTTCCGAAAAAACATTGGAAAGAAATAAATTCCTCTCTTGTAAGATTTGGAAAGACGCATACTTCAAGAATGCAAAAAGATGAAATTTTGGAGGAAATTAAAAAAATAAAATAGCTATCTGTATATGCTCTTTCTGTGTTCAAATTTTAAAATAATGATTTCATCTCCTCTTGATGCATAAATCAATCTAAAAGGTTTTATGTAAAGTGTTCTTTCACCCCTTGAATACTTTAAAGGTTTTCCAACATTTGGATTTTGAATGATTTTTCTGATTTGTTTCTCTAATTTTCCCTTTAAAAATGAATCCAATTTTCCAACATTCTTGGTAAACTCTCTGGAAGGAGTAATTTTTACCATTCTTTTAGTTTGGCAAAAAACTCTTTTTCAGAATAAGTTTCACATTTGCCTTCATCAATACCCTTCCATATTTTGTTCAACTCTTCAATCTCTTTTCGTTCTTTATTGGTAAGCCCATCCACACTTTTTAAAATGATTAAATTATCCTTTCTCGTTATAGTAAAAGGAGTTCCAACTTCAATGCCTTTTCTTATCTTCTCGGGAATTACCACTTGTCCTTTAGTGCTAAGTTTTGTTATTTCCATGACAAAAAGTAAGAATATCTTACTTATAAATATTTCTTTTTTGTTATTAACTAAATTTATAAAAGTAACGGACTGAATATTATTATGGAAAAATTGATTGAAATTGTTGAAAAACACAAGAAATCCAAGGTAAAGAAAATTGTTGATTCCCGCATGGAAGGGTTTGAAGAGCTTGGAAAAAAACATAGTAATGATTTGTTCAAGGAGCTTTGCTTTTGTCTTCTGACTGCAAACTTCTCCGCAAGCGGGGGAATAAAAATCCAAAAAGAAATCAATGAAGGTTTTTTGCATTTAAACGAGGGGGAACTTTCAAAAAAACTCGCGGAATTGGGGCACAGGTTTCCGAATGCAAGGGCGAAGTTCGTAATGGAAGCGCAAAAATATAAAGGCAGTATAAGGGAGATTTTGGATTCTTTTCAGGATGATGAAGAAAAAAGAGACTGGCTTGTAAAGAATATTAAAGGGCTTGGGATGAAAGAGGCATCGCATTTTTTGAGAAATATCGGCTGCAAGAATGTTGCGATAATTGATTTTCATATAGTTGATTTGCTTGCCAAAAACAATTTGATTGAAAAGCCAAAAAACAGGGCGTTAACGGGGAAAAGATACATTGAGATTGAGAATATCCTAAAGGAACTTGCGGAGAAAACTAATACTTCTCTCGGAGAGCTGGATTTGTACTTGTGGTACGAAGAAACCGGGAAGATTTTGAAGTAGCATTTATAAATCCTAATTTTGATGACTTCTTATGGGAAGAATATCTAAACTATCAAAAGTTTTGATGCTGGCAGGGATGTTAAGCTCTTGCGGTAATATCCCTTTGATTGGATTGAACTGCGAAGACACTGCAAGAAAACTTGTAAATACTGCTGATGAAGGACATCTTATGGAATTAAGAATAACTACTTTTGGGATGCCTCGGGTATTATCGGAAACAACAATAGAAAATCATATGGGTTGTTTGACAGATAGCGTTGACAAGTATAGTTACGGGAAATATTTAGGAATAAAAACTAAAGAAGGAAATTTTAAGATTATATATCCCGGAAAAAATAGCAGAGAGATTTAATACTAAATAATCACTTCTCCAGAGCCACTCTTCTTTGGTGTTTTGGTTGCTTGCTCTGCTTTGTTTGGTGCTTTGTTTTTTTCGCCGCGGCTTTTTCCATCTGCCTGCTTTCCTCGACAACGGAAGATTTTTTCTCACCCTCTTCTTTCTTGGCTTCTTCTGTTTTTTCCTCTTCCTTGTGCTCGTGCTTTTCCTCGGTTTTTTTGGCTTTGCCTTTTGCAAATTCCTCGGCTTTTCTCTCTTCCCTTAATTTTTTGAACTTCAATTTTTCAGGCATTTCAGAAAGCTCAGCTCTTACAATTTCCCCTTCCTTAATTGCCTTAACCTTGATTTTTGCGGGAGGGTTTTTTATGCCGCGGAACCAAATTTCTTCATTGAGATATCTGTCAATTTTTATCTTTTTCAAATCCCTGTCGCGAATTTTCATATGCCTTGCCAGAAATTCCCTTATCGCCTTTACGGCTTTTTTGGCTTTTTTGTATCTTGGAACTTTCATCCATTCCTTTCTCAGAGGAATGATATATTCTCTTTCAATCTTTTCCGTTTGAATTTCAGTTTTTTTGTCTGCCATTTTTCATTTTTATCCGAAGTGCGATTTCCTTTGTTTTCTTGGTTTGATGTGAAGTTTTGTCCTTCTCCAGCTTCTTCTGTGGCGGGTGACTGCGGAAGGGTGGACTTTTTTCCCTGTTCCAAATTTCCTCAGTATTACCCACACGGGAGCCCACTTTGTTTTTTTGTTCTCATTTGCAAGCTTTGTTTTTTTTGCCTGATTTTTGATTCCCATTTTTTACAAAAACTTTGTCTGCTTCGCAGAATTTAATTTGAGATTTTTAATATGAAAAACGCTTTTGCTGCAATATTTACCATAATTTTTCTTTATTATTCCCGAATCCGAGCAATTCATTGCGAGTGAATTTTTATTTATCATTTCACATCCTCCATGAATTTTTTTCCTTTTTCGGTAAGCTTCCTTCCTGCTTTTATCCTCGTTCCTTTTTGGGAGCTTATAATTTCAGTGAAGCCCACCTTGTCGGACTGCTGCAAAATCACACGGATTATTTTTCCGCTTCCTTTCCTGAATTTCTCGGGTTTCATCCCCCTGTTTTTCTTGGTTCCGTATTTTGTTTTTAGCCTGTTGACGCCTCTTACCTGATTTTTATATATTTGCTTCAGAATGCTTGCAGCCCTTTTCTGCCAGAAATCCTCGTCGTCTATAGGGCGCTCTTTTCCCGGAGAGGATTTGACAAACTCAGCCCACTCCGGCTTTTTAAATTCGGGGATTTTTTTCAGGGCTTCTGCTAGCTTCAAGTTGTATTCCTGCTGACTAAAATCGTATACTGGCATTTTATTGCGGCATTCCTTTCGGAATTAGAACCATTTCGGTTTAATGAAGCGGTTTAACCTAAGACTATGAAGAAAAAAGGTTTATAAATTATTTGTTTCACAATTGTTCAAAAAGTTTTAAATTTTATTGACTTATTAAACAGAAATCTCTCGCTCATTTCATTCGTTCGCACATTAATGATTATGATAGTGCAAAACCAGCTGTTTTTAGCTAATTCTTTTGTTAATCACGAGCCGAGAGGCGAGCCATATTTAAGCAATTATTATTTATTAATAAAAACAATCATCACAAAACAAACTTTAGCATAAACCAGAAATGTGAAAAGCTTCCCAGCATAATAAAGACGTGAAATATGTCATGGAGAGAATACCATTTTTCTGAAGGAAAAATTTTGTCCATCCCAAAGAAAACTGTGCCTAAAGTATAAAATATCCCTCCTAAAAAAAGCCACAAAAATCCTTCTATAGGAATTGATTCATTAAGGGGAACTATTGCGACCACAATAATCCATCCCATAATCAGGTAAAAAATGGTGGAAATCCATGCGCTCATTTTTATTTTCATGCTTTTTATCAGGATTCCCGTGAAGGCAAGTCCCCATATCACTCCGAACATGCTCCACCCCCATACAGGAGGAAGAATTATCAATGTCAACGGGGTGTAGGTTCCCGCAATAAGAATGTAAATCATTGAGTGGTCAATTATTTTGAAAATGCTTTTTGAAGAATGATTCTTTGATATGAAATGGTACAATGTGCTGAAAAAATACAACAACACCATTGACGCTCCAAAAATTGAAAATCCCACTATATGTGACGCAGTTCCTTTTATCGCCCCAAGGGTTACAAGAATAGCCAAACCGGCGATGGAAAGCAAGGTGGCAATAAAGTGGGTTAAACTGCTTAAAGGTTCATTATTATTCATTTTTCTAACAATCATTATTTTAAAATTATCTAACTTCTTTTCTCCACTTCTTCACCATAATTGTAAAGCCGATAATTTTTGTTGTGTACCTTTTTCCGAGCTGTTCAAGAATTTTATCGGACATTTCCATTGTCTCTTCCTTATTTCTTGTCGCGTTTTTCAAGATGGAGATTTTCACATTTTCATGGTTCTTGAAAATATTTTTTAGGCTCTCTATGAAACTCTCCGTGATTCCGTTTTTTCCAAGCTGAATTTTACCTGTTCTCGGCATTTTTCTCAAACTCCAGAATATCTTTCTTTTTTACTTTAATGGTTTTAAACTTCTTCACCCCGAATGTTCCTTTAGGCATTCTTTTTTCCTTGTAAGTATCTTTTCCTTTGAACCTGTGAACAAGAACATCTTTCTTGTTGTCCCTCCAGTCACGGCTGTATCTTGCGCAGATGATTGCGGCAATTTTCACATCCCCAAACTTTGGATTTTCCTTTATGTTGACAAAAGGGCTTCCCGGAGATTTTGTATGGAGCACTTCCTCGCTTGGCTCGGTCTGTTTGATTAATTCCTCGTTATTCTCCGCGCTTTTTCCAAGAAGAATTTTTGTTCCCCTTTTTGTCGTAAATTCCCTAAATTTCATTTTTATTTAAGGAGGGAGTTTCTTTTAAATTTATAGGCAAGTTTTTAAATAAAAAATATTCTAATAAATATTTATTTAAAATGAAACAGCAAATGGAATCTCTCGAGAAGGAATTTAGGGAAGGGAATTACTGGGGGTTGTGGAGCGGAATAGACCTTCATTCCTGCAATCCGGAGTTTGTAAGGAGCGAGGAAAAAGTAAAGGAATTCGTAAGGCTTCTGTGCGACAGGATGAATGTAAAGCGCTTTGGAGAAACGGTTGTTATAGATTTTGGAGAAGACCCGCGGGTTTCCGGATTTTCCATGACTCAATTGATTGAAACCTCCCTTATTTCGGGGCATTTTGTAAACCAGACAAATAATATCTTTCTAGACGTATTTTCATGCAGCTTTTACTCTCCCTTGGAAGTGGTGGAGTTTGCAAAGGATTTTTTCGAGGCAAGAGATTACAAATTAAATTACAAAATAAGAAGATAAAATGGCTGAAAATTACACTTCTCCGCCGGTGGGGCACGAAGTTTCATGCGTTATGGAGGGAATAAGCGGGGAAATCCTGAATAATAAAAGCAGTTTGATGTCCATTATGAAAACTGCTCTTGAAAAGGACAATTTTCACATTCTAAAAACTATTTTCCAGTCTTTTTCTCCGCAGGGATTTACAGGGGTTTTTATCCTCTCGGAATCTCATTTGGCATTTCATACTTATCCCGAGCACGGGGTTCTTTATCTTAATATGTACAGCTGCAGAGGTCCGAAAGATGCCGAGAAAACTTTTAATTTCATAAAGAAAAAACTGAATCCGAAAAAAACTAGAATACTTTCTAATCACGAAGTTCCTTTGACGGATGGTTTTTCAGCCACTCATTGACGATTTTAAGGGATTTTTTCTGATTTTGAAATGTTAGCTGCTTAAGTGCATCGCCGAATGAAAGCCATTTGTATCCGGAATGCTCCATTCTGTCGAATTTTATTTTTCCGAATTTTATTTCAGCGGCAAAAAGGGAATACTCCTGCCCCTCAAAATCTTTTCTGTCGGAAAGCCTTTTTTTATATCTGTACTTTCCGTGAAAATTGAATCTTTTTATCCTCCTTACTTTTTCCCCTGTTTCCTCAAGAGTTTCTCTTTTCGCAGCGGCTTTTTTTGTTTCTTCGGGATTTATTCCCCCTTTCGGAAATTCCCATCCTCTCCAGTGATATTTTCTTTTAAGAACAAGATATTTTATCTCTTCTTTTGTTTTTGCATATGCGACGACAAAGACTGCTTTTCGGAATTTTGGGTTCATATAAATCGTGTTTTTCGGATACCTCTGCTTTTATGACTGAGAGGATAAAAAATTACCCTCCTTATTTGGTTGTTTCTTTCTAAAGTAATTCTGAATTAAATAACCTATAAAAGCAAATAATAATCCGCTCAGTAGTAAGGTAATAATAACTATCCCGGCTAAATCTTCTTCAGGATGAATTTTAGACAATATAAAAATTAAAAGAGACCCAACTATTACTCCTAATACAAAACCACTAGCTATTCCAAATTTACTTTTTACCATATTAGTTTTTATCCATTAGGATACTCCATCCTTTAGGGTGTGAGAGGATATCATTTTATTTTGAATTCCATCTCACTTTGTCTTCATTCTTCCCCTAAATTGGCCACGCTTGGATGATTTCATTTTGGTTTAAGCCTTCCCCATTTTTCCAGGGCTTCTTTTAATTCTTTGTTGGTTCTTGCATATTCTTCAAGAGGGGTTTTTTTCTTGACTGCCTGAATAGCCTGCATTACTGCCTGCGCCCCGGAGCGCGTGCCGCGCGGATGCCCGTGAATTCCTCCCGAAACTAGAAGAACAACGTCTTTTCCATAAATTCCAATTTCGTCAGGAATCAATCCTGGATGAAGCCCTCCCGAACTCACTGGGAATGCCGGTTTTATTTTCCCCCAATCCTGCTCGAGAAGAAGCCCTCTTTTCTCTTTGATATGTTTTTCCCTTAAGACGTCTGCAACCGCATTTACTTCTTCTTTGCTTCCCACGAGTTTTCCCACGGCTGTTCCGGAGTGTATTTCTTCTACTCCTATGAGCTTCATTATTTTTGCAAGGAATTGCATTGTGATTCCGTGCCTTGGATTTCTGTCAAAAGATGCATGCATTGCCCTGTGCGCGTGGATTGCCATGTCATAATCTCCGAGGGTTTCACGAAGAGTTTGCACCGCGCTTGTTCCGGAGGTTACAACATCAATCATTGCATATTTCCACCCGTAATCATGAAGAAACTTCGCTCTTTTTTGCATTTCTCTTGTTTCAGAAGTTATATTCAGAAGGGCATCTTTTACTTTTCCCGTTTCTCTTTCAGCCTTGTCCCTGAGCTTTGTCATTAACTTGACTCTTTTATAAAAATTGTTAAAGCTTTGGCTTGTGAGATTTTCATCATCCTTGACCAAATCAAATCCTCCGAGCCATGTCTCGTATCCTATCCTTGCGTGTTCCTCTGAACTAAAACCGACTTTTGGCTTTGGCACTGCGCCAGTAAGGGGCCTGTCATAAATTTTAAAATATTTTCTTAGCCCTTTAATTCCCAGATTGGGGCCCTTAAAATGTTTTATGTAATCTCCCGGCAGGGAAGCGTCAACAAGCCTCAAATTATTCAGAGCTTTCATGCCGAAAATGTTTCCTGCAATTCCGCTCAGCAATTGCGGAACGCTTCCTTTTTCCCACAATTCCAAGGGGTATGCAATATAAACATAATTTCCGTCGGTTTTATATGCGGTAGCCATAAGGCTTTTCATTCTTTTTGGGATTTTGAAAAGAGTTGTCCACGTGCCTGTAGAGCTCTCCGATGCAATTCTTCCAATAGCATCTTCTTTGCTTGTGTTTTTCGCAGGCTCAAAATAGTACAAAACTTTCAAATCTGTTTTTTTTGGCTTGTATTTTCTGTCTATGAAACTATGGTACCACTCAACTTTTTTTGTCATTTTTTCTTTAAATTATCCCGCTCATTTTCCCCGAGCAATTTATTGCAAATGAATTTTTATTTTTCATCTTACCTCATTTTTTTCAAAACAAAACCTCTTTCTGTGTCTTCAACAGCATATCCAAGATTATTAATCTTTTCTCTTAATTCATCTGATTTTTCCCATTCCTTTTTTTCTCTTAGTTTTTCCCTCTCCTCTGCAATCTTTTTCACTTCAAAAGGAACCTTTTCTTTTTCCCTTTTGAAAAGATTTAATCCGAGGACGGAATCAATTTTTTTTATTGTTCTTAATTTTCCGGTTGCTTTTTCATCCCTTGCCAAGTTCCATAAAATCTGCAGTGCTTCCGGCATGTTTAAGTCATTATTGATTGCTTCTTCAAATTCGGAAAGATATTTTTTGTCCGTTCTTTTGTCGTCTTTTAGATTTGAGATTATGTTTCTTAATCTGGCGAGGGAATTTTTTGCCGACTCAAGATTATTCATTGAAAATTCCAGCGGCTTTCTGTAGTGCGTTGTTAGGCATAGGTATCTGTAGTCAAGAGCGCTGAATCCTCTTTCATTAAGTTCTTTTAATGTGAATATGTTGCCGATGGATTTTGCCATTTTTCCCTTTTCCGTTGTGAGAAATCCCCCGTGAAGCCAGTAATTGACGAATTTCTTTCCTGTGAATGACTCGCTTTGTGCTATTTCATTGGTATGGTGCGGAAATATCAAGTCATTTCCTCCAGTGTGAATGTCAAAACTTTTTCCAAGAGTTTTCATGGACATTGCGCTGCATTCTATGTGCCATCCCGGCCTTCCCTTTCCCAGACTAGTGTTCCAGTAATTATCTCCGTCATCCTCCTCATGAAATTTCCATAAAGCGAAGTCTCCGGGATTTTTTTTCTCATACTCGTCGCTTCTGATTCTCTCTTTTCTTTTTTTTATGTTTTTGAGGTTTGCCAGATTTCCATAGTTTTTGAATTTTGATATTGAAAAATAAATCCCGTCATTGGTTTTATATGCGTAGCCTTTTTTTAACAGCCTCTCAATAATAACAGCCATTTCCTTTATGTTTTCTGCCGCCCTGATAAGAACTGGAGTTATTATGTTCATGTCTTTTAAGTCTTCAAGAAAGGCTTTCTCGTATTTTTTTGTGAACTCCTTAAGGGTTTTACCCTCTTTTATGCTTTTTTTTATGGTTTTGTCGTCCACATCCGTGATGTTCATTACATGCTTTACATTGTATTTGTTGAAGATTAGCATTCTTTTGAGAAGGTCTGAAAAAACATATGTTCTTAAGTTTCCTATATGGGCATAATCATAAACGGTGGGTCCGCAGGAATAAATTCCGGCAAAGCCTTTTTTTATCGGCTTGAAAACCTCTTTTTTACCTGTTAAAGTATTGTAGAACTTTATCATAAATTATACAGGAGAAAATAATTTTTAAATTATTGTGATGCAATCTTTAAATCAACATTCACGGTTGTCCCGTACTGAATCCTGTCTTTCTCGACATTCACGCCGTATCTTACCAGGCATGGCGGCGCGTTTTCAGGAATTTGGAACCTTACAAATTCTGGGTCCAGCATTATGCTTCCCGGAGGTATGTCAACGCTGCCGGTTCTTCCCACTTTAATCCAGCTCTCTGCCTCATTTGCATTGACGCCGCAGTTGTTCTTCAAGTCAGGATCGTTTGCAAACACCTTGTATGTGAATGTTCCCTCTGTTGTTTCCACATTCCTTATTGAAAATGCAAATCCAAGATAGTTCTCATTTCCTTTTTTTATTGTTATAAGCCTTGTAGGGGGATAAATAACTATTTTTCTTGAGTCGTCTTCCGAGAACAGCTTGTTTATTTCGTTTTTTACAGACTGGTCTATGGAATTTATGTTTTCTATTGAGCCGGTGAAAATCGTTCGCACAAATACAAGCCCTAGAACCAGCAGTGTCATGGCAAGCACTATTGTAACTATGGTTCCTACAGACATCTCCATCGCCGCTTTTTTTTCGCGAAGCATTTTATCCTGTTAAATTTAGTTTTGATATTTCCTGCTGAGCTATTGGAAGAGCGTAGCTTATTAAAACAGCCAAAATAATGATGCTAAGGACAAAAACAATTATATTTATTATTATTCCTGCCTTGCCAAGCCTTGTCGGTTTTTTTCTTTGCTGGATGATGCACAATACCAGTCCGACTATCGGCGTTGCGAACCATATCAAAAGAATGCCAAAACTTCCTATAAGAGGTATTAGAACCAAAATTACAATTCCCACTATTCCAAGAGTAAAACCTGAAATTCCGAGCGTTTCGCCGGCTGTACCTCTTTTTTGCTCGGTTTTTTTCGCCATTCATACATTCAGACAAAACTTGTTTATAAAAGTTTTGAATTCAGCAAGTTTTTTAACGATGAATGTTATGAATTTGGAATGGACATTTTCCAGCAGATTGTTTTGGGGGTTATCCAGGGGTTTACAGAATGGATTCCCATAAGCTCGGAAGGATCTTTGCTTTTGGTAAAAACTAATTTTTTTGGGGGGGAAAATATCAACTTGTTTTTGAAACAGGCTCTTCTCCTCCATCTTGGAACTTTTTTTGCAGCTCTTATTTATTTCAGAAAGGAAGTCTCCGGATTGCTTAAGGGGCTTTTCAATTATGCTTCTGCAGATCCAGAAACCAAAAAAGTTCTTAAGTTTTTGATTATATCGACTTTTATTTCAGGCGTTTTGGGGCTTGCAATCCTGAATTTTCTTGAATTGGCAAACATTGAAAAGATTCCGTTGTCAAGCGCCGCGGTAAACCTTTCTGTGGGATTTCTCCTTATCATCACGGGAGCCATGCAGTTGAAAGCGAGTTCTGCCGGCTACAAGAAAGAATATCACCTTAACAGCAAAGACGCCATAATTCTCGGCATTGTGCAGGGTTTTTCTGCTTTGCCAGGATTGTCAAGAAGCGGATTGACAATTTCCACTTTTTTATTCAGGAATTTTAACGAGACAACTGCATTAAGACTGAGTTTTATCATGAGCCTCCCGATTGTTCTTGCGGGAAATATCCTGTTGAATTTCAGGAGTTTTGTTTTTGTAAAAGAATTGATTTTGGGAGTTTTAGTTGCGTTTATTGTCGGTTTATTGTCAATTCACCTGTTTATGCGTATTTCAGAAAAAGTCAGATTCGGATTTTTCGCCATTTCTTTCGGAACACTCGTGATTCTCGCCGGAATTCTTGGAATATTTTTTTAAATGGGAATGCCCGGGATCGAACCGGGGACACCATGATCTTCAGTCATGTGCTCTCCCGCTGAGCTACATTCCCATTCTGTGTTTAAAGGAATTGTAGCAAACTAATCGGTTTAAACGGACTAAAACCGGAAAGTGCGCGAGAAAACCTCGTGTTCTCGCTGAGCTACATTCCCTTTTTTACTTAAAGAATGTAGGTGTTTCCTCCGTGTCGAAAAGGAGGAGTGATAATGGAAACTTGTTTCCTCATCAGGCGTGACCCTCTCTTAAAGGAGGGGTTGATAAGGGTGAACCTTGGTTCCCTTTATTGAGCTACATTCCCTTGGAAAAATTAAGAATTAAGGATTTTTTAAATATGTTGCTGTAAGCCAGGGTAGGCCACCTTCTGTCATTCTTCGCCGGAACTTTCCAACACGGCGAACAGAATGCGCTAACATTCCACTAAGCCTCCTTATGGAGTTGCACCGGTTGAGGCAGTCGTTTCATCAAATCTTTCGCGTCTTAACTCCTCGCATGATTCATTGTTCGGCGAAAGCTGTGGCGTTTCTGTTTTGGAGCTTTCCCTCGCGGGAATCTCTCTTTCGAAAGACAACCTTAATGTGGTGGGCGGACCTTCCTCAGAACTAAATTTCGATATCTGTCGAAATTTGCTTATCTAAAAGCAAGTTCCGGAGTTAGCTCCCTGACTTACAATAATCACAGAAATTGGGGATTTTTAAGGTTTACTCTCCCTCAAAAACAACAAACAAATAATGATGTTCGTCTTGGGAATAGGGATTTACCGAGATTATTTTCGCATTTTCCCCCATAAAAAAATTGTCAAACATAATGCTCAGCTTTTGTATGTTTCCCTCGCATTCAAATATTTTTAAATTTATCATAATAATTTTTCAATAAACCGTTTTATGCTCAAATGCCCTGGCTTTTGTCTTTCAAATATTCAAGCATTGTCTCCGCATCAGAAACCTCGAAAGGGTCTGTCGGGCAGTCGTCGCTGAAACCTGGCTCTATGAATATCTTTTCAATAACCCCGTTGTTTACAACCATTGAATATCTCCAGCTCCTGTCGCCGAATCCAAGGTTTTCTTTTTTAACAAGCATTCCCATTTTTCTTGTAAACTCGCCGTTTCCGTCAGGAAGGAGCTTCACTTTTTTAGCATTTTGATGCTTTCCCCACTGGAACATCACAAAGGCATCATTCACGGAAATGCAGTAAACCTCGTCAATTCTCTGTGATTTTATTTCATCGTAGAACTTTTCATATCCTGGAAGGTGGGTTGAAGAGCATGTTGGCGTAAAAGCTCCGGGCAGCGCAAAAACAACAACTCTTTTTTCCCTGAAGATTTTTTCCGAGGGAACGTCCTGCCATCTGAAGGGATTTTCTCCTCCAATGTTTTCGTCTCTCACACGTGTTTTGAACACGACGCTTGGAACATGCTTACCTTCTATCATAAAAATCTAGGCAAATAAAATTTTATATATTTTTCGGTGATGAAATTTTTGTTTAACAAGTAATCTCTGTTTAAAATGGCTCGCCTTGCTCCATGCCCCACTAGGAATTAATATTTTAAATTGTCTTGTGTAAACACTCGGTTCACTATTAACAAAACAACTTAATTAAAAAACAACTTTTATATTAACATTTAAAGGAAGGTTAAACTAATGAACCCTGTTTCTATTATAAATTATATGAAAACAATGAGTGTTAGCGAATTCAATTATATGCTTTTTTTGATAAGGTGGTAAAACCGAGATTTTCTGAGCAAGTCCAATGAGGATTTAATTTCCAAATCTTCTTTTTCTCCTGTTAAACTCAGATACCACTTTTTTTATATCTCCTGTAGAAAGCTCCGGAAAATTCTTTTTAAGAAAGAATAGTTCGGCATAGCTTGACTGGAAAGGCATGTATCCTGAAAGTCTTTTTTCTCCGCTCGTCCTTATTATCAAATCCGGGTCGGGAATTTCTTTTGTGTCCAGAAAATTCCTGAAATCTTTCCCATTGATATTTTTTTTCTTTGATTTGATTGCCCTGTTCACCGCCCTTAAAATCTCGTCGTTTCCTCCGTAGTCGATTCCAACCACAAAAACTATTTTTTTGTTGTCTTTCGTCGCATTTTCAAGATTTTTTATTTTTTTCGTAAGATAACCTGGCAGCCTGTCTTTTCTCCCTATGTGCATGAATCTTAAGCCGTCTTCATCGGCTTTTTTTTTCATGGAATCCAACCCTTCTGATATGGTTTCAAAGACTATCTTTTTTTCTTCTCCACTTCGGTTCCAGTTCTCCGTTGAAAAAGCCCATATTGAAAGAGTATTTATTCTCAATCCTTCGCATTCCTTGTAAATTTTTCTCAGTCTTTCAAAATCTCCGGCATGCCTGTACCCCTTTCTTAATGTCCATCCTTTCGCCTTAGCCCACCTCCTGTTCCCGTCGGGAATTATCGCGAGATGTTTTATCCCGCTGTATTGAGAGCCCATATACCTTTTGCTTGAAATAAGTTTATAAGAATTATGCAATTGAATTTCATACACTTTTGGAGTTTATAATGAGCTTTACTTTGATATTTTTATTTTAACTTTTTGAGCTTTTCAATGATTACCCCGCTTTCCCCTGTGAACTTTCCATCAATTTCAATCACTGGCACGGTTAAAACTCCCGACTTGCTTGCGATTTCCTTTCTTTTTTTATCTTTCCTGCTTCTTGCAACATTCACTTTTTTGTATTTTAATCCAAGTTCGTCAAGCTTGTTTTTTACCTTGACACAATAAGGGCAGGCATCAAACTGGTAAAGGGTTATTTTGTGCTCCATAAACTTATAAAAAGATTTGCTTATTTAATCGTTGGGAAAATGAAAAAGAGAAAATTGCTTTTTGTGTGCGCCGCCAATCTTAGAAGGAGCCCCACCGCGGAAAGCCTTTTCGAAAATAGCGGAAAATACATTGCAAAATCCTTGGGAATATCCGAGTTTTCTCCCGTTGGGATTACGGGAAGCGCCGTGAAATGGGCCGACGCCATTTTTTGCATGGAAAACAGCTAGAAGGATTTTATAAAAAAACATTTTTCAAAAGAGTCAAAGGGAAAAAGGATTTATGTGCTGAACATTCTGGATGTTTACATGAGAAACGACCCGCGGCTCATCGCGGTTTTAGAGGAAAAACTGGAAAAGTGGATTATATAAACAGAAAAATTAAAAATGACATTTGATGCTTTTAGTTAGCTTTTTATAGTAAAAATGCCTTTATTTAAAAAGGAGAAGGAGGTGTAAAATGATGAAAGCTATTGACTGGATTGCTATGGTTCTTGTTATAGTCGGCGGACTTAACTGGGGACTGGTCGGATTATTGAACTATGATTTGGTTGCTTCGCTGCTCGGGGCGGGTTCAATAATGGCGAAAGTGGCGTATGATCTTGTTGGCTTGGGAGCATTGTGGATGATTTACCACGCATATAAGGAAATGTAATTTTCCTTGTTTTCTTTTTATTTTTTATTTTTTATAATAATTCTTAAAAACCCAGAAGAATAAGGTATGTAAATGCAAGAAAATTCTAACTTGGATATTGCGGAGAGGACTTACGCTAATCTTGAGGTTTACAGAGCTCTTTTGGGAAGTCTTATACTTTTTATTAATAAAGGGGCTATTGGAAACTTTAACAGATTTGAAAGAATGTTCATTGGGGTGTTTAAGATAAGGAGTTCAATGCCTGACTTGGAAAGGGTGGATGTATTGAGAGAGCTGGTCCTTAAAGGATACCCTTGGGAAATTGCGAGCGGGGAATATTTGAACAAGTTGGAGGAAACTTTGATTGCTGCAAATTTTCATTTAAGGGAAGTTTTATATGATGACTGCAGAGATTCACAGGGGTATAACGGGGAAGATTATGAAGAAGGAGATGCGATGTTAATGGCACGCCAGGCTTGTGCTGCAGGAATAGAACAAACATTATGGATAATGGGCAATAACCGTCAATCTGTCAGAAAAAAGGATATAAGCAGTTTATGCGAACCAAGAACGGATTTTTTGGATGTAACTTCCCATATGTTAAGCCAAATAGATTTTTCTTTCCTTTCTCCCGATTAATCACCTTCTTTCTCGCTTAAATTACATATAAAAATTTTAAACAAAAAAATAAAAAATTATTCAAGATTTTAGCCAGCTAAAATCTTCTTTGTCTGTTGAATCCGCCGCCTCTGCTATCTCTGCTATCCCTGTCTCTTCCTCCAAATTCTCTTCTTGGTCTTGGCGCGTCGGGGTCAAAGGGCTTTGCTTCGTTCACAACAAGCTTTCTTCCTTCAACTTCCTTCTCGTTCATTTCTTCTATTGCCTTTTTCGCGTTTTCCTCGTTCTTGAAGGTTACAAAACCGAATCCCTTGCTTCTGCCGGAAAACTTGTTCTGTATCACATTAGCTTCCTCGATTTCTCCGTAACTGTCGAAAAGCTTTTTCAATCCCTCGTCGTCAACGCTGAAGGGCAAATTGCCTACATATACTTTCATTTTTTCCTCCTTACATCTATTCGTGTTCGTTCCAGAATTAGTTTTCGCTAACTCCAAACATAATTTAAGAAAAAGGATTGTTTAAAAATCTTTTGATTTTTATCCGTGATGCCCTTTAGGGGCAGGGATGAGTTCATAAATAAGGTATCTTCTTCCACCAAGACAATAATCATCTTTCAGCTGAAATATTTTTCCATTAGTCATCTCAACCTGTTCTGTTCCTGATGCGAAATCATTTTCTAATCCTCTTAATTTTCCTTCAAGTTTTTTCTTGTCTGCATCATATCCTAAATTTTCTCCAGCTCTAACACCTTCATAAGATAAGAAAGATACCTCTCCGTTATTACCTTTCTCATCAGGTGTAGTCCTTACCACAACTAGGTTATCCATCTTGTCTCTTGTCATAATCTTCTTCTAACTTTTTCCTTTTTAAGAATTGTTGTGGTGTTTTAGGCATTTATTCCGTTAATCAAGCAACGACTCAATTAATCTTATCGTTAAAAAGATGCATCCTGCATTTGAAAGCGAGATTAATGTGTATCTTGGAATTGTGTTTTCACTTATTATATTTTCTATTTTGCTGTTTTTTTCTTTTCTTAAACTTATTAGTTTGGTTGCTATTCTGTTGCAATAAACATAAATTCCATAGAGGGGTATAAAATCTTTTGCTTTCAACCTCCCAATATTTTTCATCCATTTTATATCACGATTTGCTGATAATAAATTATAAATATTTTGGTGATTTTTGTTTGCCAAGTAATCTCTGTTTAAAATTGGTTCGCTTTCTGCTCGCACTCATTATTAGTTAAAAATTGCCTCGTGCAAATGCTCCACTCCTTAATTCGCACGAGTTATTGATAGTTAAAATATTCTCTATCACGAAATCGCTCAGCTCACAACGATAAAACAGATAACTAAAAATAACCTTTTTTTGCATAACAATTTATATTAATAAGCGATTACGCAAGAAATCAAGGTAAATCCTTGAGGATTCAGCAACGGCGCTTCGCGAACACTGAACACACCAAGATTTTACTAATAAGCGAACGCAGTGAGCCTTTTTTAATAAGTTGATAAAAATTATGGATTTCTAAATAAAGCTAGAAAAACAACTAATAAGTAGCAGATATTCCCGTGAAACACGATAAGGCTTTTAGTAGTTGTCTGCTGAAATTCTCGCCGAAGCTTGAATCTTACACAGCAACTCTATCGACGTCATCTTCTTTGACGGCCTTTATTGTCCCGTTTTGCGGATGGCTTCGAGCTTAGATGCATTCAGCTCTTATCCATACAATGCGTAGCTATGCGGCCTGCTCATAACAACCGCTCACCAGAGGCATCCAAGTTAGGTTCCTCTCGTACTACTAACTTGTTCCACTCAGACAATACACACCTAGTAGATATCATACAAACTGTCTCGCGTATCTTATTCCAATCTTTCGAATTGGGATGGACTATACCATCATCCTCTTTTGAGGAGATCGGCGTATTAGTTTTGTTTCCTTTAATTAAACAAAACTCCTGAATTTTTCACATGAGTGCTTGGGAATTTTCCTCATGCGCCGTCTTCCGACGGACTCAAAGTCTCTACGGGGATAAATGATTCTAAAATCAAATTGCTCACTTTGTTCGATTAACATTCGCTCGGAAATTGTTAAACACAAATTTCCTCACTATAAAAAATTATATAACTTTATAGGTAATGTTTAACTTAACTCAAAAGTTTTTACATTAATTTCATTCTTTAATCTCGCGAAGCGCATTTTTGCAATCATCATCTTCCCTCGGTATTACCATATCTTTTTTGTTAATAACCCTTTGATTTAATTAAGCAATGAATCCAAAAAAGGTTTAGGCTTCACCGATATGAGCCGATTTTATTTTTCAACGGATTACTCCGAAGCAACGCCGCTTCGACGTTCTTAACCCAGCTAACGATCCCTTTTAATGCGTGAACTCCGACACCCTTGGACGCTTCTGCACGTCCAGGTTAGGGAGAGCCGACAGCGAAATACCAAACCGCCCCGTCAATGTGGACTATCGGGGGCGACAAGCTTATTATCCTTGGGGTAACTTTTCTATCAGACACGGCACCTATTAAAAGTGCACGTGGGTTCACTAGGCCCTACTTTCGTACCTGCATTCCTTGCTTTTCAGAATACAGTCAGACAAACTTTTGCCCTCGCACTCAACCCTAGATTTCCAAGCTAGGTGAGTTTGTCTTTGGGTCCTATCGATATTTTTTCGACAGGGCACCGCCCCAGTCAAACTGCCCGCCTGCTGCTGTCCTCTAAAGAGTAAGCAACTTTCTCAGAGATGAGTAGTATTACAAGATTGCTCCGTCATTACCTAAATAATGACTTCGACGCTCCTACTTATTCTATGCATTTCCGACAAAATCACAACAACAAGTTGCAGTAAAGTTCCACAAGGTCTTAGCTTCCCACTAGGCGTCCGTGGCCTTTTCACCACGAAGTATTTTCAGAAGGTTCCAATTAGGGACAGTGACAACCTCGTTAAACCATTCATGCACGTCGCCATTCAGACGACAAGGCATTACGCTACCTTAAGAGGGTCATAGTTACCCCCGCCGTTTCACGGGGCTTAGCTCCCTTGAAAAGGAGTTTGACACACCGTGACTGGGCAGGTCTCACCAAGTATACAAGTCCTTTCGGATTAGCACTTGGCTACGTTTTTGTTAAACAGTCGGGCCATCCTTGTTACTGAGATCTATAAATGCACTTTCATAAATGAAAGCACAAAAATAGACACCCCTTCAGCCGAAGCTACAGGGCCAATATGCCGAATTCCCTTAATTGGTTTACCCTTACACGTCTTGGCCTTCTCAGCCAGAGCACCAGTGCCGGTTGTGGGTACGGCTAATTAGGTTCGTGGACAATATGCTTTTCACTGGCTCCGGGAATCGGCAATTTTATTTCAAAAATTCTTTCGCGTCTAAGGATTACCCTCGACGAATTTCTTTTTGAAAACACCCTTCCGGGTGCTTGCCTGTCCGGAAGCATCATATTGAAAAACCCAATCAGTACAGGAATATTAACCTGTTGTCCATCGTCGCACGCAGTTAAGATGCGACTTAGGAGCCGACTAACCCTTGGCTAACGAATATTGCCAAGGAAACCTTGCTCTTTCGACGTTTTTTATTCTCAAAAAAATCACTTCCTACTATTACCAGGATTCTCATTGCTTGTCGCTCCACACCTCCTTTAAGAGATGCTTCTGCGCAACAAACACGCCTGCTTACCCGAACTCTCAAATGAGAGCCGCCAAAGTATCGGTACCATGCTTAGCCCCGTCCATTTTCCTCGCCCGGAGTCTCGATAGGTGAGCTGTTACGCTTTCTTTAAAAGATAGCTGCTTCTAAGCTTACATCCCTACTGTCTCAGACTTCAGACAGAGTTCGATACACTTAGCATGATTTAGGGACCTTAACTTTGGTCTGTGTTGTTCCACTCTCGGAACGGTACCTTACGCACCGCCCCTGTTTCCTGTTCTATGCAGTTGGCAGTTTCTGAGTTGGAAAAAATTCCGTAAGCATTAGCCCCTGCGAATTTTATCCGTACTTTACCCCGCCAACGAACACAACAAGACTATACGTAGGCATATTTCAGCAGGAACCAGCCATCGCCAGATTAGATAGGCTTTTCACCCCTATTCACAAGTCATTCGAGTACATGTATATAACACCGGTTCAGGCCTCCATCCCCCTTTCGGGAGACTTCACCTTGCTCATGAATAGATCATCTGGCTTCAGGTCTTGCCCACGTGACTTTCGCTGTTTCCAACTTGCTTTCGCTTCGGTTACCTTTCATAGAAAGTTAGCCTCGCCACGTAAACAAACTCCCTGGCTCGTTCTTCAAAACGTACGCTGCAACCCTTCCAAACTAAATTGAACAGGGCAGCAGCCAACTGTAACTGTTAGATTTCAAGTCTTTTCACACTCTGTTAAGAGTACTTTTCAGCTTTCCCTCGCGGTACTATTGCGCTATCGGACTTTGGTTATATTTAGGGTTCGGAGTTAATCCTCCGGTATTCAGACGCCCAATCCAGGACGCCCTACTCTTTTAAAGTTCCGTCGTAGAATCTTCGAATACGGGACTCTCACCCTCTTCGGTATTTCGTTCCAGAAAACTTTTTCTCGATTCCTTAGACTTTCCTCACCACATCTCTGCCCCCTTTTCAGGAGGAGATTCAGCTTGCCCTTTGCCCTTTTCGCTCGCTGCTAATGGGGGCATCACTTTTGTTTTCTATTCCTGCCGGTACTAAGATGTTTCAATTCCCGGCGTAAACTCATCTCTGAGAAAGAAATCCTCGGCTCAATGCTTGCATGCAGCTCCCCGAGGCTTATCGCAGCTTGCCACGTCTAATTTTACCAAAACCAAGCTATCCGTCTAACAGCATAAGAAGTGTTTCACTAAGTGGGAATATCTGCTACTTATTTCATTGAACATGCGAGGACACCAAGGTTTCCTTCGCTTAATCTTCCTTTGAATTTATCCTCATGAGTGATGTTCTCAACATGATACGATAACCTAGTTACCGCACCATTTCTCAATTGTTGAGCATGATGTTTTTTTGATGAAATGTTTTCGTTTACGATTTTACGCTAAATTTTCGATTTTTATTTAAACTGAATCAGTTTTTGCATTTTTAAATGTTTTTGTGAAAAACGTTGTTTTCTGGAATTGAACAGCGAGATGGAACCAAGGTTCTCTCGCGCTCTTTCCTTTCCGCTTAAACTGATTTGTCCGATGTCACGGATATTTTCTCCGAAAATATAAATGGACCTGCCGTGAATTGAACACGGAGCTCCTCGGTGCAAACGAGGTGTTTTGCCGTTAGACTACAGGCCCAGCGAGGACAAATACGTTTTCCTTCGCTTAACCTTTCCTTCCGACGCGGAAAAGCGATTTCTTCCCGCACCTTGACGAAAATCGCGAAGCGTAGACGCCTTAATTATTTTAGAGCCGTCGAGGTTTTTAAGTTTTTAGTTTTATTTGTTTAATAAGTCAACAAAATTGGGATTTTTTGAACAGAGCCTTTTAACATTCAGTCTACTTTGACTATTTTATAATTTCCTACATCATGGAAATTTATATACAGAACTGATAACTCGTAGAACCCTGCTCTTTCTTGCCTGCCGATCAACCTGTTTCCGTCAAAAATTTCATAAGTTCCATAGGTTCTCTCTCCTGTTTTTTCTTCATTTGTCATTTTGCATTTCTCCGAATTTATTTGTTGTTTTTCAAACTGGTTACCATTTTCTTGTTATTTTTTCAAGCTGATTACTTCTTCCTTGTAATTTCACCGGAGGCAATTGAAAATTACCGTTCAGTGTTTCAAGGAGATTCAAAAAGAACCATCGGGTTCTTTTTATTTCTTTAACTAAAAAAAGGGTATGCAATCATAATTTGTTCTGTATCCTTGTAATTTCACCGGAGGCAATTGAAAATTACCGTTCAGTGTTTCAAGGAGATTCAAAAAGAACCATCGGGTTCTTTTTATTTAGGAGGTGATCCAACTGCAGGTTCCCCTACAGTTACCTTGTGACGACTTAACCTACCTCATCTAGTCAAGGCTCTCCTTCGAAAAGTTTCACCATAACTGAACTCGGTTGGTTTGACGGGCAGTGTGTGCAAGAGACAGGGACGTATTCACCGTTCGCTGCTAACAAACGATTACTATGGATTCCATCGTCATGAGGCTGAGTTTCAAACCTCAATCTGGACTGAGACGGACTTTAAGGGATTAGCTTCTCCTTTCAGAGTTGCATCCCGCTGTATCCGCCATTGACGCGCGCGTGTCGCCCAGGGGGTTCGGGCCGTACTCACCTAACGTAGCCCACACTTTCATCCTTGTTACCAAGGCAATCTCTCTATGGTAAATGCAAATAGAGATGTGGGTCTTGCCTGTTACCTGATTTAACAGGTCACCTCACGGCACAGGCTGACGTCGGCCATGCAACTCCTCTCAGCGTGTCAGGTAAGC
>Ga0208375_1000937_pt1 | contig 36405 bp, 31 predicted proteins | sample RifOxyD1_FD_184038 | JGI IMG/M metagenome (GOLD analysis project Ga0208375, IMG submission 184038) | Soil microbial communities from Rifle, Colorado - Rifle Oxygen_injection D1 (SPAdes) | ecosystem: Environmental > Terrestrial > Deep subsurface > Rock core/Sediment | place: Rifle, Colorado... | reverse complement strand
AAAAGATACGACAGGCGTTTACCGTTAAAGAGCAGTTGAAAAAGGAACTCATCCGGCATTTCAAGATGGTCGTCCGCTTTGATAAAATTTGACTTTTTTCTTGGTTTGTGATATAATTAAAGGATGCTGAAAGGGGAAGTGAAAACCTCCTCTTTTCTTTTTTTCTTGCAAGTTTTTTGGTTTTATGTTAAATTGTTCTTAATGGCTTATGCCATTTTACTTCATGTTAACTCCCCAGCAAAAATCAAAAGTTATAGAAAAAGTGAGAATTCACGATAAAGACACCGGTTCCGCCGAAGCGCAGATTGCTTTGTTTTCCGAAGAAATAGAACGGCTTTCAAAACATCTCAAAAAGCACAAAAAGGACAACAGCTCTCGTCTCGGCCTTTTAAAAATGGTCGCCAAGAGAAAAAGATTATTAGACTATTTGAAAAGAGAAGACCCCAAAAGGCACAGCTCTATAATTAAGAAATTGGGACTTGATTAAATGAATCCCGAACGAAGTAGCCCTAACGGGTTAAACGAACGGGATATCAATAAATAACAACAGTAGTTCTGTAAGTATAACTTATGGTTATAACTGTGCAACAGCTACTTCGTTCGGGATGAATAAACTTACCGTTCCTCAAAGAAAAACCCACCGCGTCGGAGTGTTCGTGGATGTTCAGAACATGTATCACTCCGCCAAGAATCTGTATAAAGCTCGTGTGAATTTCCGGGAGCTTTTGAAGTTGGCGACCGCCGGAAGACAGCTTGTAAGGGCCGTGGCTTATGTTGTAAAATCAGATACGGATGAAGAAAAAGCGTTTTTTGACGCTCTGGAAAAGGCAGGTTTTGAATTAAAAATAAAGGACTTGCAGATATTTCCCGGCGGAATGAAAAAAGGCGACTGGGATGTCGGTTTGGCGGTGGATGCAATCAGTTTGTCCAAACTGCTTGATGTGGTGGTGATTATTTCCGGCGACGGAGATTTCGAGCCTCTGGTGGAATATCTTAAATTCAGCGGGCTGATAGCGGAGACGATGGGATTTAAGCGGAGCACCAGCGCGCGGTTGATTGAGGTGGCCAACAATTTCATTGACTTGGAAAATGCGGAAGCGAAAATTCTGTTGAAAAGGGGCGGAGTGGAATAAGTCCAAAGCCTGCCCCGTTGCAAGCCGAAGGCTTTGCTTCGGGGTCGAAAGTTGAAAGGGTAAAATTAAATAGCAACCAGACGGAGCGGGATGAGAAACCTAAAGGAGCTGGGGCTTTGCCCAGCACTTTCTAAAAAATCGCAGAAAGTGCCGGGCAGAATCTTAGTTGCTCTCTCCTCCCCTGTTTGCCATTCAAAAGATGGGTATAAAAACTTACCGCGACGAATTCGGCGGAAAGCCGCTTTTCGTGGAAATAGGCCGTTTGGCCGGACAAGCCAACGGCTCCTGCCGTATCCAATACGGCGATACTACCGTGTTGGTGACGGCAACCATGTCTGCTCATCCCAAAAACGCGGACTATTTCCCTCTTTCCGTGGAGTACGAAGAAAAATATTATGCCGCCGGCAAGATTAAGGGTTCAAAATGGATAAAAAGAGAAACCAGACCTTCGGATGAAGCTATTTTAAGCGGCCGCTTAATTGACCGCTCGCTTCGGCCGAGATTTGACCAACGGATAAGAAATGAAGTTCAAGTTGTGGCAACGGTGCTTTCTTTTGACGGCGTCAACGACCCCGACATGCCCGCTCTTTTGGGCGCTTCTTTGGCGCTTATGATTTCCGATATTCCATTTAGCGGTCCGGTGGCCGGAACAAGAGTCGGCCGGGTGGACGGAAAACTTATTTTTAATCCGACTTACCAGGAAAGGCAAGCCGGCGATTTTGACGTTGTCGTAGCCGGAACGGAAAACAAAATTAACATGATTGAGGCCGGCGCGCGGGTGATTCCGGAAAAAGACATCGCCGAAGCCGTTGAAAAAGGATTTAACGAATCGCGGCAATTAATTAAATTGCAGAAAAAAATAGCCGAAGACTTCCCAACCGCCAAACAGGATTTAGCGATATCCAACCATGACGAAACTCTCGTTAAAATGGTGCGCGACTTCGTATCCCCCAAGCTGGAAAAAGTTCTCTACACTCCCCGCAAACAGGAATATGTTGAGGGGTTGCATAAAACCAGCGATGAACTGGTTGAATATCTTCGCTCTCAATACACCGGCAACCCGGAATTGGATAAAAAAATCAGCGAAGCGCTGGTTATTTTTGAGAAGGAAATCGACAGGATTGTCCATAAAAACATTTTAGAATCGGAAAAACGCCCCGACGGCAGAAAAATTGACGAATTGAGAGAATTAAGCGCCGAAATCGGCGTACTCCCCCATTCGCATGGCACCGGTCTTTTCAACCGCGGCACCACCCAGGCCCTGTCGGTTCTGACTTTGGCGTCGCCGGGAATGGAACAATGGATTGAAACGATGGAGATAGACCTTACCAAAAAAAGATTCATGCATCATTATGTTTTTCCGCCGTTCAGCGTCGGTGAAGTCGGTCGGCTGGGCAATACCGGTCGAAGAGAAATAGGTCACGGCGCTCTTGCCGAAAGGGCCCTTTTGCCGCTCATCCCTTCCAAAGATGATTTTCCTTATACTATCAGAGTCGTTTCCGAAATATTATCTTCAAACGGGTCGTCATCAATGGCTTCCGTTTGCGGTTCAACCTTAGCGATGATGGACGGCGGAGTGCCGATAAAGGATTTGGCGGCTGGCATAGCCATGGGTTTAATGTTTGACCCTTCGACAAACTCAGGGCAAGTTCCAAAATATAAAATTCTTACCGATATCCAGGGTCCGGAAGATCACCACGGCGATATGGATTTGAAGGTTGCAGGAACAAAAGACGGTGTAACGGCGATGCAAATGGATGTCAAAATAGAAGGCATCAATCAGGAAATATTGGAGAAGACTCTTGAACAAGCCAAAAAAGCGAGATTGGAGATTTTGAGCGTGCTTTCCGGAGCGTTAAAGGAGCCGAGAAAAGAATTGTCCGTTTATGCTCCCAGAATACAGACGATAAAAATAAATCCCGAAAAGATCGGAGCTGTTATCGGTCCCCAGGGCAAGATAATTAACGATATTATTGATAAAACCGGAGCGACTATTGATATAGAAGACGACGGTTCCGTGTTTATTACTTCTGATACGCAAGACGGCATGGATAAAGCGATTGCCATGATAAAAGACATAACTTATGAAGCCAAGATTGGAGATGAGTTTGACGGAACAGTCGTTGCGATTAAGGACTTCGGCGCTTTCGTGGAAATATTGCCGGGCAAAGACGGCATGGTTCACATATCGGAAATGAGCGCTCAACGAGTGAACAGGGTGACTGATATTCTCAAAATGGGACAGAAAGTCCATGTCTGGGTAAAAGGCGTGGATGAAAACGGCAGGATCTCGCTTACGATGAAACCGAGGATGTAAAACTTCAATTAAAAACGCGCCTAGACAACCCTGATGCGAGTATTACATACTATTGACATCCCCGCGCTTCTTGATACAATATACCCATTCAGTCAAAGCAGGCCCTTTTACAACAAAGGAGAATAACCAATGCCCTACCCCGATTACACTCCCGAAGAAGTGGAAAAATTCAAGAAAAACAATTACAAAATCACCATCTTCATGGATGACAAAAGAGTCGTCAGGTATCTGCGGGAAAAGGAAGAAGAAAGATTGAAATTGAAGAAAGCGAAAAAAAGAAAAGAAACCATCACTCTTAACTTTGAATCCAAACTCCAAGATTACCTTTCTTTTTACAAAAGAAACAAGATAGACCTGCCTCTTAACTTTGAGGATACCATCCGAGATATCTGGGATAGAAACCAGGTCAAGATAGAACAGGCGATTAAACAAAACGGCTTTGATGAATTGCTTATCATCCCAGGCAACCTCCCTCTCACCGAGATTAAAGACAAGATGGGCATGGAACAGGGCTACTATGAATTCGCTAATTTCCAAGAAGAAGGCTCTTTCTCCGAAGCAATCAGCTAGAACACCGATAAACCCCGCCTTGTCTTAGTCCACAAGGCTCAAAACCTCAAAGACCGTCCGGAACTCAAACAAACTCTAAACATCAAAGGCAAGGCCGTTAAACTTGACGAAGCCCTTACCTTAGAAGACTATCTGTTCTTCCAGAAGAAATATTTTGAAGAAACCGGCAAACACTTAGATGAAATTGGCTGGACCTGGCTTGCCACCAAATCGGGCGCCCGTCTCGTCGATTCCGGCTGGGATCCCGACGATCACCAGCTCTGTGTGAATGCCAATGCTCTTGGGCATTGGTTTAGCTATCGTGGCGTCCGGCTTTCCCGCTGTTTCTTTTGAAGAAGTAGTTTGTCGCTTGATTTCTTTTTTCTTTTTTGGATTTTTTGATTGTATCTTCGGCGGGCTCGTTTCGAGCCCGCCTTTTGATTACATGGTAAATGAAGAACCCCCTCTGTGAAAAACGAAGGGGTTTTGGTAATATTTAACAATCAATTTAACTTTATCTGAAAATTTCCAGGTTATTCAAAATGGCATAGAGATTGTTGGCGGTGTCATAAAACGAGGAAAGTACGACTATACCCATCCATAAATTTGAGGCCACAATGCGCAATTCTTCATCGGAATATTTCCTGACACAGAATCGTATCAGACAGAGAATTCCCATCGCGACAATAATATGCAAAAAAGACAGAGCGGCTATGGCGATATAGTAATCAAAGCCCATTTGATGAATATGACAGATGAATGATATTGACCAGTTCTTCAATTCCAAAGTTGGATCCTGAACTGTTTCAATGGCATAACTGGTAGTTGCCCAACCAAGAAATGTGCCGACGACATACGCGGAAAAAAGCTGGCGGAAATAAAATTTTTTAATTTTCAAAGCAGGCCAAAGCAAAATTAGACAAAGCGCCACGGGCAAAAGCTGTAAATCCAAAGGCATCGTCTTTCTCCTTTTGCCGACCGGTTTCTGCAATTATTCTTCGCTTATCCGAAGGAAAAGTCAATACCAAGAGGTAATGTGCACACACATATGGCGGTTCCGGATATTATTATCTGTGCACATGTGTACATTGAAAGCCGGACGAATGTGTTAAAATAAATTTAATAATTAAGTTCTAACAAAGCTCATGGCCGATAAACCATGGACTACAGCTTTTTGCTGTTGTCTATCGGCAATTATCCATAAGCATTTTTCAAATGGCAGATGACCAGGGAAGCAAAACAACTTCCATTGATAATTTAATTAACGAATTAACCAAACAAAAAAGTTTCCAACCGGCGCCTTTTTCTCCAAAGCCGGTTTCTCCGCCTGCGGTGAGCCAGTCGAATCCGCCGGTAGCTTTGCCCCCGCCTGTTGAGCGGGCGCGCCCGATTATGCCGTCTTCTGTCCCCGACTCGGTTTCAAAACCGGTTATGCCTCCGCCTTTTATTCCCAAACCGGCTTCGCAAGCAACTCAAACGGTTCCCCCGCCAATACAACCGGCGGAGCGGCCAAAACCGGTTCCTGCCCCGGCTCCGGCCAAAGAATATCAATCATCAATAAGAACGATGAGCGAAGACATTTCTTCATTAAAAACCGGTCAAAAACCAAGCGGAGTAAATATTCCAAGGACAATTGAACCGTTAAAACCGGCGGTTCCCGCGCCAATTTTACCCAAGCCGCCCGTTCAACCGTCAACACCGGGAATGCAAGTAAAATTAGGAGAAACTCAAAAGACCGGGCCAATGGCTCAAGCAAAAATTCCAACTCCGGCGCCAATGCCAAAGAAAGCAGAAGCGCCCCAAATCATTATTCCGGAAGGTGGGAAGAAAATGGTCGGCGGAAATTTGTTATATATCGGCATTTCATTGGCAGTTGTTTTGGCTGGCGCGGCATATTGGTTTTTTGTGATTAGAACGCCGGCAGTGCCGGTAGCGGAAGAGACGCCCATGCCGACTGCTACGGCAACGCCGGCAGCAACGCTTAATCAGCTTTTAAGCAACGCGGTTCCGATTGAGATTGATCTTTCCGTAAGCGCCGATCCGACAACTGATTTTAACGAAGCAATAACCGCTCAAACGGTTTCCGGCGGAACTTTTGATAAATTAAACATTAAAATTAATGCCGAAGGAGCGATACCCGCGCTGACCGACATAATGGATAAATTTCTTGTGGCATATCCGGCAGAATTGAAAACCAATCTTGGCGCCGAATCAGCGGTTTTATTGTATGGCCAAAAGGAAGTATTTACAGCCAAGGGTTTGCCTGATACCAGCGCTATAAATATTAAAAAACTGATATTGGTAACCGAAGTTAACGAACCCGCAATGGCGGCCAGTATTTCCAAGGAATGGGAGTCCGCAATGGCGGATGAATTTAAAAATTTATTTGAACTGGATGTTAAAAAAGCGGCCAGTAAAGCTTTCTTGAACAGTTTATATGGCGAAACGGATATTAATTACATTAATTTTGCATATCCGGACAAAACTGTTGATTATGCGATTGTTGCCGCATCTAATGGAAAAAATTATTTAGTCATTGCCGGTTCAAGAGAAGCTATGTATGAAATTATAGATATACTAAGGTAGAACTAAATGGTATGATACTTTTTCCGCCCATTACTTAAATACAAGTAATGGGCGGAGTTGTTTCTATGGTGTCTATAACCGTGTCACCAAAATTGTCACCAATAATATTGGTGACACAAACAAAATCCATTCCATCCTTATTTTAAAACAATTTTTTATGGTGACATGGTGACAATGTCACCATGTCACCATATGACAAAGTTATCCACTTTTGGGTGTTGACCGGTGTCACCATAGCGCTATAATGTAATTAGTTCTTTGTAGATATGCTGACGGTTTGAGATATTATTGGATCGTTGGCAAATTCAGTAGCTAGATTTCCCACGAAATAACTGTTTAAATTTTTTTGTTTGAACGGTTATTTTGTGGGAAATCTAAGAGGCGCAGAGCTCACACATCACATTCATGTTCAAAGGGGCAATCTGCGCCTTTTGCTTTTTTATTTGCATCATGATATGTTTTGGAAGATGTTAAAATAATGATTTTACTTATTAAAAGTTTTATAACAGGATTGATTGCGGGTCTCTTTTTTGCTTTATTGAAATTGCCAATTCCTGCGCCAACGGCTTTTGCTGGCATAATCGGAATTGTTGGAATTTATGTCGGTTATATAATAATCAAAATAATAATTAAATGAATCCTACTCGCGGCTTGCCGCGAGATATCAAGAGGAGGCTTCGCCTCTTGATACCGCCGCAGAGCGGCGGAGTATTCACCCCTTTTAGCTTCGCTCGGACAAAATGTAAATAAGAATTTCCATTTTGCCCCTCGCTCGCTAAAATAAACAAACAAATATGACAATAGATGAATTACAAAAACTCTACGAGAGTTTGGAAGCTGAAGAAAAGACTCTTAAGGATCAGCTTAACCGGATAGCCAACAAAAACCCAGCCGTTAAAGGAGATTACGAAGTAAGAGTGCCAAATTATGGCGATGAAGATGAAGAAAACATCCAGGAATCGGTTGATTTAGACAGCAATATGGCCATGGTTAATGAATTAGAAACAAAACTTAGAGAGATAGAAGAAACAAAGAAAAAAATAAAAGACGGTACTTACGGAAAAACCAATTAATCTATCGTATTTTTGAGGAGGGAACGATTTGATTAAATTTGTCCATCAGAATATTTTCTTCTGCCATCAGCGGCATAGACGCTCAAGTTATTGAAGTTGAGGTTGATTCCAACCCCGGCCTTCATGCTTTTAATATTGTCGGATTACCCGACAAAGCCGTTGAAGAATCCAAAGACAGAATTGCTTCGGCAATAAAAAACAGTGGCTTAAAGCCACCCAACTCAAAACACAAGAAAATCGTTATAAATCTTGCTCCGGCCGACTTGAAAAAAGAAGGGCCGTCTTATGATTTGCCCATCGCCGTTGGTTATTTGCTGGAAACCAAACAAATCAAGTTTGATTCATCAAAAAAACTTTTTGTCGGAGAGTTGTCGCTTGATGGCTCTTTGAAGCACACCAACGGTATTTTAGCGACGGCTATTTTGGCTAAAAACTTAGGTTTTAGCGATATTATAGTTCCCCACTCCAACAAGAAAGAAGCTTTGGTAATAAGGGGATTGAATGTGGTTGGAGCGAAAAACATATCAGAAGTCGTTGGTTATTTGGATGGCACCATGCCAATGCTCGCTGATAACTCTCAAAATGCCTCTGTCGCGAACGAAAATACTGAAACAGGCATTACCTCATTATTTATGATAAAAGGTCAGGAAAGCGCCAAGAGAGCGTTAATAGTAGCCGCGGCGGGAGCTCACAATATTCTTATGTCCGGTTCACCCGGTTCCGGCAAAACACTATTGGCCAAAGCATTGGCTGAATTAATGCCAAAGATGTCATTTGATGAAGCAATTGAAGTCGCAAAAATATATAGTTCTGTTGGATTAATCAAGGATTCAGCATTGTCTTTTGAACGACCGTTCAGAAATCCGCACCATACCACCTCGGCGCCGGCTATGGTTGGCGGAGGAGCCTGGCCGCGGCCGGGCGAAATAAGTTTAGCCCATAGAGGTGTTTTATTTCTTGACGAACTACCTGAATTTCCCAGAAATGTGCTTGAAAGCTTAAGACAACCGCTTGAAGAGGGTACAATTTCTGTATCAAGAACCGCCAGCTCCGTTGTTTTACCGGCTAAATTCACTTTTGTGGCGGCGATGAATCCTTGCCCCTGCGGGAATTATGGCGATGAAAGGAATGTCTGTCTTTGCTCGCCGATAAATGTTTTGCGTTATAGAAAAAAGGTTTCCGGTCCCCTTTTGGATAGGGTTGACATACAGATAAATGTTCCGCGCGAAACGATACAAAATGAGGAATTTGGCAAGAGCGGATTAGAAATCCAAAGGAAAACAAAAGAAATAAAAGAACAAATTGCCAATGCCAGAAAAATGCAGTTTACGAGGTTTGCCGATTCGGCAAGCTCACGGCAAGTCGGCTCGGGAATTTATAATAATTCGGAAATAAATTACAAAAATATTGATAAACATTGTGTTTTGGAACCAAATGCCGAGGATTTTTTGCGTCAAGCCATAAATGCCAAGGGCTTATCGCTTAGGGCGTATCACAAAATAAAGAAATTAGCCCGCACAATCGCCGATTTAGAGCAATCGGAGTTTATAAAAGAAAGCCATATCGCCGAAGCGGTAAAATTGAGGGTAAATGAGAAGATTTTGAGTGAATTGGGGTGAACATTTCAAATTTGTCCCTCTTTATTTTAAATTGATTTTTTTTTGCAGAAAAAGTAAACTGGTCGCAGTTCTCTCAATTGCCTGTATTTCAATAAAATAAAGGAGCGGCCATGAATCTTGGTTGGAAGATTGTGATTATTGTTTATTTTATTGGAATGGCGCTTGCTTATGGAGCTTTGAAAAATCTGCGGTTAAGCAAACTCCCGAGTTTTGAATGGAATAACATAGACAGATTAATTTGTTTTTTTCTGTCTTGCGGCAGTATTGTCTCACTTATTCAAGCTTTCCAAGATGGCGCTCGGGGCCTTACTTATAGAACGCCAAAATAACAGGACAAATGCGTCAATAACGACACGGGGTGTCGTTATAATAAAAACGGGCCCAAAGCCCATTTTTATTTTCAACTTTCAATGTTCCGCGCGGAACATTACTTAGCCAGCGGATTCTTGGCTCCGTGGACTTCAAAATGCAAATGGCATCCCGTTGAACGGCCGGTTGAGCCCATTTTGGCAATTTCTTGTCCTTTGGCTATGGTTTCTCCCGCTAAAACAAGCAATTTGCTTGCGTGAGCATAAAAGGTTTCCGTTCCATTAGGATGTGTAAGTTTAATAAATTTGCCAAATCCCCCATTCCAACCCACAGCGTCGGATATCGCTACGGTTCCACCAGCCGCGGCAAGTATGGTAGTTCCACAAGAATTAGCGACATCAACGCCGTTTCTACCGTGAATTCTGCCCCAGTTATAGCCGGTTGCCGGTATGAGATAGTATCCGCCCAAATTGGGCAAATGAGAAAATGTTGAATTTTTTGCAATTGCCGCGGCGGCAGAACCCTTTAATTTTCCATCCGGCACGATAAGTTCATCATCAAGCTGCAGTTGCCCATCCTGGGGAAGAACATTGAATTCTATAATGTTTTCTGCCTCTGCGCCGTATTTTTTGGCAATTGAAGCGACAGTGTCCCCCCTTTTTACCTTATGAATAACTCCCGATACCGGCGGTATTTTTAAAATTTGACCTGGACTTATACTGTCTGCGTCACGGAGATTATTTGCCCAAATTATGGAATTTACACTGACGCCATAGTCGGAAGCTATGAATGATAAAAGGTCGCCTTTTTGAACAGTATATTCTACGATTTGATTGCGTTTTTCGTTGTTTTCAACAAAATCTGTAGAGACCGGATTATTGGCCAATAAGGAATTTTGTTGGATTGTCTGCGGGTCAAACGTCGCCTCATTGCCGCCCCGACCGTAATCGGAGGAAAAGTTATTTTTTAAAGAAGCGCTGACAAAAGCCGATTGGTTCTGTGAAGGTACGAAATTGGCAACTGATGCGGCGGTTTCCTCAACATATTTCTTCACCAAATTACCGAAAAGACTGGTCTGGCCCTCGCCGCTTGCTCCCTTGAGCGCTATGACCAAAAGGACTAAAAAAAGCGTTCCGTAAACGCTAAAAAACCGGCTTCTATAGAAGTTTTTAATCCGTTTGGTTATTTTTTCATCCTGTTCGGCCAATGCCGCCAAGAGGATAAAAAAGTTTTTGATTTGAGTACTAATAGGCCCAAAATTAAGTTTTCAAAATGGGAAAACCCAAGGAAAACCGCCAAAAAAGAACTATCCTTCCCAAAAAGACAAAAATTCTCTTTGGGAGAATCACAGATATAAAGATATCATTTTTGACCGGCACCTGTCAACCAATTTTTGTGGACAAAAAGTAGAGTCGCATAATGTAAGACATCACTTCGCCTCCGTCTCAATAATCACACTTCGATTTACCTCATAACCTCCATAGCGGCTTCGGGGCGTCCCCTGATTCTAAATTGCTATCCCGATAGCTTGTTATATTGTTAAGAATTTAATTAAAATTCAATCAACAAGAAAACAATTAACAGTCAGCAATTTATTTATATCACGCCCTCCGCCCCCACATAGGTTTGTATTTGAAGCTGATGCTCAAGCGAAAAGATTCAAAAGAATAATACAAGGGAGCACAAACAATACAAACAAGTACAAACTACAAACAAGGACTGTCCTTGTGATTACCTTCCCATGCCCGCTGCGGTATGCGGTCGGAGCAGAATTATTGAAAAACAGATTAGACGGGGTTTTTCTAATTTTCACTTGGAGATTATTGATGTGTCTTGAGGTAATTTGTTTTTTTATTGTATTATGTTAAGGTAACAATAGTTTTTTATGTTTTTAATTTCACATTGTTAGGGGCTACCATGTGTAGCCCCTTCTTCGTATAAATCTATCAACATCGCAAGTTTATAGAAATTGTCAGTGCTTTTTAAGGTGGGGTTGACAGATGGTAGGTGTGTGTGATACACTTAAAGAAGCGCCTTAACCCTTTGGACTATGGGGTACAGCCAAAGGTAGCCAAAATGGCCGGTATCATTCGTTAACAACAACAACCATCAAGTAGCAAGGAGGAAAGAGATGGAAAACACCACGATGGGACCCGCGGGACTGGGGCCCGCGGCGATTTTGAAGAAGTTCTTCGGACTTCTTCCGGGGGAGACGCTCTTTGAGTTCAGTGCTGAGCTCAAGGAGCTTTCTCCTAAGGAAAAGCGCGAGCTCGCCGAGCTCGCCGCGAAGGAATTGGGGGTCATGTTGGCCCCCGAGATGCCGAAGTAGGACAATAACATCCGTGGCCCGCAACTAGCAATAGTTTGCGGGTCTTTTTCTTTTACTAAACTGTTCCATACGAAACACTTTTTAAAAAAGCGAGGATTAGCTCTATATTTCAGACTTGTAGCGGGTTGGCTTGGTTTTACAAGGATCATTCTTGTTTTATTTATTTGACCTCTTTCGGCAGACCATCAATTTCCAATCAAAGAAACATAGCGCAGGTCGGGCTTTTTTTCTGAACCTGCCTACTGGCAGGCCGAAGAAAAAAGGCCCGACGGAGCACTCGTTAAATTATATTGTGAGTTGGAGTATGGAAAAATAAAAAATGGGCTGAAATACGGGACTAACCGAGTGTCTATTCATACGCTAAAGGATTTTGCGCCCCGTGGACTTCAAAGTGCAAGTGACAACCGGTTGAACGGCCGGTGGTTCCCATAAGGGCTATTTGTTGCCCGCCTTGGACATTTTGCCCGGCTTCTACCAAAATTTTGCTGTTGTGAGCATAAACTGTTTCAATTCCGCCATTGTGGGTTATTTTAATGACTTTTCCGAATCCCCCGTTCCAACCGACAGAATCGGCAATCGCAACCGTTCCGGCGGCGGCGGCATAAATCGGTGTTCCGCATGCTTTTGCCACATCAATACCATTGCGGCCATGGAAGATTTTCCAATTATAACCGCCGGTAAGAGGTCTAAAATATTGAGTAAAATCGCTAAATCTCGGTAATTTTGAGAATCTGCTTGCTGTCAGAGCGCTTGTCTTGTTGCCGTAAGCCAGGCCGTTTGATTTAATCTGACCGTCTGGAACTATGATTTCGTCCCCTATTTGAAGTTGGCCGTCTTGAGGCAAAGAGTTAAATTCAAGAATACTGTCAGTTTCTACGCCGTATTTTTTGGCTACCGAAGCCAATGAATCTCCTTTTTTAACCGTATGAATAACTCCTGAAACTGGCGGTATTTTGAGAATTTGTCCGGGGCTAATGCTGTCGGCGTCTCGGAGATTATTAGCCCAAATTATGGAATTCATGCTTATGCCATAGTCCGAAGCTATAAACGACAAAAGATCTCCTTTTTGTACGGTGTATTCCACGATTTGGCTGCGTTTAAATTCTGTATCCGCAAAATCGGTAGAAACGGGATTATTGGCCAATAATGAATTTTGTTGGATTGTTTGGGGTTCCATTGTCGCTTCATCTCCACCTCTGCCAGGATTATTTTGGCTTAATTCAACGGAACTGGTCAAAAAAGCGAGTTGATTCTGCGAAGGAATGATATTTATCATCGAAGCCGATGTCTCTTCCACATATTTTTTAACCAAATTGCTGAATAAACTTGCTTGGCCTTCACCGCTCACGCCTTTTAGCGCTATTATCAAAATGACTAAAAAAAGCGTTCCGTAAACGCCAAAAAAACGACTTTGGTATAAGTTTTTAATTCGTTTTGCCATTTTGCCGTCTTGTTCGGCAATCGCCGCTACGATGGCGATCAAATTTTTGATTTGAGTACTAATAGGTTTGAGATTAAGTTTCCGATAGAACTTTCGCGCTTTCGCCGTGAAGCCCGTCCGCCTCCGCTATCCGCCAACTGGCGGAGGCGGACGGCGGATTAAGGGTCTATCGCGGCTCAAGCCGCAAGCGGTTTGACCAATTTCTTCGTTAAAATGCTTAAAATATTTGCTCAACATAACAAATGTATGTCTCGCAAAATTTTAAGCATTTTGCCTTGAACTTGGACAAACACGCAAGTTCTATTAAAAAAGAAAAACCCAAGGAAAACTACAAAAAAGAACAATATTTCCCCAAAAGACAAAAATTCTCTTTGGGAGAATCACAGATACTAAAGTATCATTTTTGACTGGCAGATGTCAACCCAATTTTGTGGATAAAATTTATGTCGCATAATGTAAGATATCACTTCGCCTCCGCCTCAATAATCACACTTCGATTTACCTTATAACCTCCATAGCGGCTTCGGGGTGCCCTCTTTATGTTTGCGGGAAGAAACGCAATCCATAAAGAGGGCAACGCCCGACGAAGCACTCGTTAAATCATGCGGTGGTAATAATTTAAAAAACGCATGAACTATTGTAAAAATTTTGGAAGGTGTTAGTTTTGGCGGATGATAACTCAGCGAGCAGAATTAGGTTTTGTTGCGGAAAAAATTGCCGGGGAATTTTTGGAAAAAGGGGGATACGCAATCTTAGCCCGCAATTACCGCAAACCGTGGGGAGAAATAGATATTGTTTGCGAAAAAGAGGGGATTGTTGTTTTTGTTGAAGTGAAAGCGAATAAGAGCGTGGTTGCAGGTTTTGAACCTGAATTAAGAGCGGATTGGAAGAAGATGGCAAAAGTCCAGCGGACGGCGGAAACTTTTCTGGCCTCTAAGCAATATGAGTCGGAGCAAGAATGGCAATTAGATATTGTTTCGGTTTCTTTTGACAAGGAGAAGGGAGTGGCGCAAATTAAGCATTTTAAAAATATTTAGTATCCATGATTTCAAATCTCTTTCTCGGCACATCTTTTTTCGGGTACGGATTTTTTGAAGCTTAAAAAATCCTGAATTTTTCGCTGAGGCGATTCCAGTGCCGGCTAAAGCACGGCACTAAAACCTTCGCCTTGACCGTCGAGCTCAAAACCCCCTGCAAAAGATATGCCTTCAACGAGTTTTGAAATTCATGGTGGATAAGTCGTTTTTTTTTGCGCATTAAAGTTATATACTTAATATATTAAATTTGTGATCTAAAATTCACACATTTTCCTTTGAACATAAAAATGGAGATTTTTGTGTCGTAGAATCTGTGTTTGTAATGTCTCATGTGCAAAAGAAAAAGTTTGTTTGCCCTCCTGATCATCGGCGTTGTAATTCTTGGCGTAATATCGGTGTCTAATTATGGTTCTGCGGAACAACTGCCTTTGATTATAGAAAAGACTAATTTCCACGAATCTTGGCCGGTAGGTGTTCCTTATTTAGGGAGTTTAAAAGTGTCACCTCGTGGTGGTGGGGTCTTTTTGCCAAAATGGTCTGTCTCATCCGCTGATACTATTTCTGATTTTGGATTGAAGTACAAAATGGCAGGGGCAGACCAAGAATTAATGATAGTCGGCACTCCAACAAAAGAAGGCAAGGCTAATGTAGTAGTTTATGTGGATGCCAGCAATTATGCGCAAGCATATGGTAATTTTTCTATCGAAATTACTCCAAACACCCTACCAATTAATCAGAACGACCTTGCCATAGATTTTTCCGGCCTTAAAGCGGGAATGGCTGGCAGGCCGTATAGCGGAATCATAAAGGCAAACAATGCGGCGAAAAGACCGTTTTGGAAGTTGGGAACCAATAATCTTTCCGATTTTGGGTTAACGGCTCCCGAATCAAGTTATGGAAGCAGTTTTACGATAAGAAGCATAAATTCCAAATCGGCCAAAGAGGGAACAGCCACCGGAACAATTACCCTTTTCAGCAGAATAGGTCAAAATGAAACCGATGAAATAAGCGGAGAGTTTAAAATTGAGATTAAAAAGAGCGGGGGAGGAAATGGTGTCATTGCTCCCAAGATAAGCTCTTTTAAAGTAAACGGCGCTCGGTCGGCGAAAAAAGTTACGGAGGGTGATGAAATTACTTTTTCTTGGAATGTTCCTAACGCTACAAGTATGGAAATCAAGGGCCGTTTAACCCCCCAAAGCGCCGAGGACCCGGCCGGCCAGAAGAATATTTGTGAAGAAAATTCCGAAGGCTGCAAACTGCCGGCGGGAAAATTGAAAGTTAAAATATCAAAAAGCAGCGCCTTTTCATTGAGAGCCACCAACACACAGGACGGCAAATCCAAAACGACAACCTCATCGGTTTATGTAATTGTAAAGCCCGTGAAGAAGAAAGTCGGAACCCTTGTTGTGGAAAGCAAGCTTGATAATAAGCTGTATACCGGCAGGATTGTTCCTGTAATTGACGGCAAAGAACAATCAGGAAAAGATGTGTGGAGATTTTTCAAAGACGGCAAAGAAGATAATCAGGGGAATTTGAATATAAACAGTGTGCCCAAAGTTTTTAACAGAACAATCGGAAAATGGGAATTAAAAGTTGATTCCAGCGTTGAGGGTTTTAGGCTTTTTTCTCCTACCGGCAAGAAAATATCAGCATCTCTTCAAAGCATTTCGCCTAACGGCGGAGAGTTAAAATCAGGCGGAACAATCCGGTTTGGCTTAAATTTTAAAATTAGCGATGACAATGGCGGAGGCGGTTTAACGATAACGACCGCTTCGCTTGCCGATGCGACGGTTGGCGCCGCTTATGGCCAAAGCCTTTCAGCTATCGGCGGAACAGCGCCTTATGCCTGGTCAATCATTAGCGGCAAGTTGCCGGCGGGGCTAACTCTAAATTCAGCCGGATTATTATCTGGCACGCCGACCAAGGCAGATTCCAAAACATTCAAGATTCAAGTTCAAGATTCTTCTTCTCCCAAAAAATCAAAAGTTCAGCAATTTGCACTGACTGTTAAAAATACCGGCACGGAAGTGAAGTATTCTTGCAACTCTCAAGGCAGTTGCGTTGAAGACCCAACTGGTTCGTACAGCGACCCGATGTGCGGCAACGCGTGTTCGTCTAATACAAGCACAACGCCAGATTTGAATCAGGCTTACAAGATTTTACAAAATATAGAAAAAGAACAACAAATTTTGTGTTCAGACTGGAAATTCCTTGATTTAGCCGTTGAAAAACTTAACAATGCAAATGCGCGGTGGGGATATCATAAGTATCCAGAAACGAAGAAAAAACTATCTGTTTCGCAGGATCGAATTGCTTGGTACAATGGAACCGGAGTTCCCCAAAATGGGAGTGGCGAAGTTATTGCGTTTGATATTATTCAGGATTATAAATGTAAGGACCATGTCGCCCCAATACTTAGAAAACCCAAAGTTGTTCCCTACGAGAATGACCAATGGTCATACCCAAGAAGTAACCAAAAATCTAGTGTCGTTGAAACTCCCGAACTCGCAGAATTAGAAATCGGGACGGTGACTCCGATTCTCAATTTAGCGTTAGTTGAAGATGTTGCGGCGCCAAATAAATCTCTCATTGCTCAAGGATTGGATGCGATGGATTCAATTTCGTTGCCCGTACAATTTTATACGGAAAAGTTTTTCAGGGATGCGTTAAGCGCGTCATTTTGGAAAAAAGTGAAAAAGAGTTTAGAATTTAAAAAAGCGCCGAAAAGAAAGCTTAAATCAACTCCGTCGCCAACTAAATAATAAGACCTAAAAACCCTGTAAAAACCCGCTTTTTGCGGGTCTTTACATTTATATGAAAAGGTGATATAATTAAAATATGAGTTAGGGGTTACAATGGTTCCCTTTGTAGCTTCTAATCGTAACTTGAAAATCAATGTTTTGCCCACCAAATGGGCATGCCTAAGGAGGGCAAGATGAAACAGTTCGCATTCGTTTTTGTGTTCGTTGCGTTTGTTCTTTTTGTTGGTGTTTCGTCGGCGGAAGCGCAGTATTACAACCCAAATCCGGTACAGAGTCTTATCCAGGGAAACCTGAATATGGTTCACAATTTGCACGGTCAACTGGACCGCGCTCGGTGGGACAATCAAGTGCACAATTTGGTCTACCATGATGGTTATTACGGGAACTATGGGCAGGATGGCTACTTTTATGGTCAGTATGACCGGGAAGGTCGTCGTCTTTCTCGACCGGTCAAGTTTGCCATCGGTGGTGGGTTAATTGGTGCCAGTCTCGGTTACGGAATCTCCGGCAAAGGCCGAGGCGCCGCAATCGGTGGGGCCATCGGGGCTGTTGTCGGTCTGATTGCCGGTCGCGACCGCGGTCAACAACAGCAACCGCAGTACCAACCGCAACAGGATGACTATCAACAGCAATCCCAGTACCAGCAACCGCAGGAGCAGGCGATACCGCAGCAGGTGTCGATTCCAGTTCCTGAACCGCAATCAGCCGAACCGCAAGGAGAGTTCCGGTTGGTTAACAAGACGTCCTTTTCGTTGGACATCTACGACGGCAATACATTTCTTGGGCGGATGAAGCCTGGAGAGTCGTGGGGTGCCGATGCTCCAAAGGTCGCATTCCATGCGGATGCGAGAATTCCGAACAACAGTGGCGGGATCTCCATAGATTCTGCCGATATTCGAGCGACTGACACCGGTTGGGAGTTCGTCCCACCGACAGTGGCTCAAGGAGGTGTGCTATGAAAGCGAAAATGCCCTTGAGGGTCACCCTCAAGGGGACCGAAGACATCGTCGTCATCGGCGACACATGGAACACGATCAAGAACTGGGGTTTTGGGGTAGCACTCATTGCCCTCGTTTTCCTATTCTGTATGTACGGGTTCCCGGCGCTGTTGGTGGTGTTGTCCATCGCGGCCGCAATTTTCGGCGGGTGGATGATTTACGAACAAAAGGCGCCATTAGGGAAAATTGGCGCTTGCGCAGTTCTGCTGGTGGTGATTGTCGGCTTGCTAGTTGGAGCATGGATGTTCCAAAAGCCCAATCCATCAGCAGCAGTTCGTGGCGCGCTTGGTGCTGTGCTTCCAGCGGTGCCAGCGTCTGCGCCAGCGGTGGCTAGTTCACCGCAACAAGCGCCTGCTCCGACTCCGACGACGACCGTTGTAACCGCACCTGCTCTGCCACAGGTGGTGGTCAACTTTCCCTTTCCGGACCACCTCAAACTAGAGGTGGTGGAAGAGAAAACACAACAGCAACAGCCGGTTGACCCAACGGTCGGTATGACGCCGGAGGAGCGGCGTCAGTACGAAATCTGGGTGTTACGCAAGTAGCATCCAGATAAACCTTGGCCGTTCAAACCGGCCGACCGCGTAGCAATACGCGGTTTTCTTTTACATTAATGAGCTTCGCCCCCTCCCCATTTTTATCCACTACGCTCCGCCTCCGGTCTGGAATTTTAATATCCGGATTCCTCATCCGCCAGCCGGCGGACGCAAATTCCAAAACTCGCATGAAAAGCAATCTTTCTTAAGATTGCTTTTCATTTACGCTCGAACAGCCACCGCATATTGCGGGGTCCCGCCAAGGCGGTGATTGTAATTTGCTATTCGTCGTCGCGGATATTTAAAAATTCCCCGCAACGGATAAAAATGGAGAGGGGGGGCTACGCTTTGCTTTTTATATTAACCATCACATTAAGATTTACCTGCCCCTATGTCCAGTGTAGGGGAGAGAATCTTTGATATATAAGCCCTTGTATTATTCCCTTGAACTTTCCTCGGCAGAGTGACAGCTAATTAATAGATCTGATAAATTTAAGCATTTTGTTTAAATTTATCAGATTGTCTATATAGCGCAGGTCGGGCTTTTTTCTGAATCAGCAGACCGAAGAAAAAGGCCCGACGGAGCACTCGTTAGATTATGAGGTGAATAGGAGCAAGGAAAATAATGTTTCATTGAAAAAAAGCCATAAAAAAGATAAGCTTCAATAGATGATTTATAAAACAAAAAGTCCAAAAGAGACGCAAAAAATCGCTTCTTTATTGGCGGAAAAAATAAAAATAAAAAAAACAGCCAACACTACAAGGGGAGCCCTTGTAGTTGCCATGGAAGGGGAGTTGGGCGCGGGGAAGACTGTTTTTACGCAGGGGCTTGCAAAAGCGCTCAAAATAAAAGCGAAAATAAAAAGCCCGTCGTTTGTTTTGATGAAAAAATATGCGATTGGCGATACGCGATTTGCGATTCGCGCATTTTACCACCTTGATTGCTACCGTTTGAAAAATTATAAAGATTTGCTGCCGCTTGGAATAAAAGAAATTTTAAAGGAACCGGCCAATATAATATTGGTTGAATGGGCGGAAAGAGTAAAACCGATATTGCCGATAAATTGTATCAAGGTGCATATAGACCACATCGGACCGAAGGAAAGGAAAATAACAATTTTTTATGCGTAAACTTATTCTAATTGACGGGAACGCTTTGGTACATCGCGCGTTCCATGCTTTGCCGCCGACCCTCACTTCGCCGAAGGGTGTTTTGACCAATGCTGTTTATGGTTTTACTTCTGTTTTAATAAAAATGATAAAAGAGCTGAAGCCGGATTATATTGCGGCGTCGTTTGATCTTGCCGCGCCGACTTTTCGCCACGAGGAATTCGCCGAATATAAGAGCCACAGAATAAAAGCGCCGGATGAACTTTATGCCCAAATTCCCATGGTTAAAGATATTTTAATTGCTATGGGAATACCAATCTATGAAAGACAAGGATTTGAAGCCGATGATCTGATAGGTTCTTTGGCGGAGAAATCAAAAGATTTTCCCGATGTTCAAACAATCATTGCCACCGGCGATCTTGATACTCTGCAACTGGTTGAGGGCGATAAAGTAGTTGTTTTTACATTACGAAAAGGTGTGACCGACACGGTTACCTACAATGAAAAAGAAGTGAAAAAAAGATTTTCTGGGTTGTTGCCCGGCCAAATGACCGATTATAAAGGATTAAAGGGCGACCCGTCGGATAATATTCCCGGTGTGCCGGGAATAGGGGAGAAAACGGCAATAACTCTAATCGGCAAATACAAGAGCATAGAAAATCTCTATGAACAATTAGCTAAAGATAAAAAACCGAAAGATATTTCGCCAAAACTTGCGGAAAAACTGTTAGAAAATAAAGACATGGCGTTTTTTTCCAAAAAACTCGCCACCATTATTAGGAATGTTGAGGTTGATTTTAGTTTGGTAAAATCCGATTGGCGGCAGAATATTGATAAGGAAAAGCTTAACGGTTTACTTAAAGAGCTTGGACTTTATAGTTTAGTAAAAAGATTTTCGGAGATGGAAGAACCTATGAATGAAGAACCGAAGGAAAAAGAAGCGTCTTTGTTTGATTCGGTGAACATAAAAAGGGAAAACGAAAAAGGTATTCAAGATAAATCTGAAATTGGCAAAATATTAAAAAAGGCGGAGCTTCAAAAGAATTTAATATTTGATATAGCCGACGGTCTGTTGGACATTATTTTTAATGACCAAAAAGTTGTCAGTATTTCCACGGAAAAGATGTTCGGCGATAAGGAATTGCGTTCAAATGCTAAAGTTTTATTTGAGAATTCCGGTATTTTAAAAATAGGCCATGGTTTTAAAAGAATAGCCAAAATTTTGTTGGAGCGCGGCATTCATATCAAAGGCATTGAATTTGATACGGAGCTGGCGGCTTATTTATTGAATTCCGATTTGCAAGATTTTGATTTGAATAAAATTTATTTTATTGAATTCGGAGACAATGTCAGTTTTGATGTTAAATCAAGATTGTCGGCCATTTCGGCTCTCAAAAAAAGTTTGTGGGAAAAATTAAAATTAAACGGATTGTTAAAATTGCTGGAAGATGTGGAATTGCCCCTTAGTCCAATTTTGGCCGAGATGGAATTTGTCGGCATCAATGTTAATCAGAAAAACATTGAAATATTATCCAAAAAAACGGAGGAGCAGATAAAAAATCTTGAAAAAGATATTTATAAATTTGCCGGCGAGGAATTTAATATCAGTTCTCCTCAGCAATTAGCCCATATTTTGTTCACTGTTCTCGGCCTAAAAGGGAAAGTTAGAAAAACGGGGAAGGGGGCGCTCTCAACTGCCGCCGCCGAACTTGAAAAACTGTCGGAAGAACATCCGATAATAGATTTAATATTAAAATATCGGGAGCTTCAAAAATTGAAAACCACTTATATTGAACCCTTTCCGTCTCTAATTGATTCCAAAACCGGCCGTCTTCATACTACTTATAACCAAACCGGCACAACGACCGGCCGTCTTTCCAGCCAAAATCCGAATTTGCAAAATATTCCCGCTCGCACGGAATTGGGTCAGGAGTTCAGAAGATCTTTTGTCGCAGATAAGGGTTTTCAATTGATTTCTTTTGATTATTCCCAGCTTGAATTGAGGATTGTCGCCCATATTTCCAATGATGAAAAAATGATGGAAGCGTTTAAGAGGGGAGAGGATATCCATACGCGAACAGCGGCTGAAATTTTTGAAGTGTCGGCGGATAAAGTAACCAAGAGTATGCGCCGCGACGCCAAAACATTAAACTTCGGAGTTTTATACGGAATGGGGCAAATGGGTTTTCAAAGAGCATCGGGGGTAACAAGAGAAAGAGCCAAAGAATTTATCAGAAAATATATGGAAGAATTTTCCGGTGTCGCGGCGTATATGGAACAGACCAAACAATCTGCATACCAAAAGGGCTATGTTTCAACTATTTTTGGCAGAAGAAGAAAATTGGAGGGAATAAAATCTAATATTCCCGAATTGATACGGCAAGCCGAAAGAATGGCAATCAATATGCCTGTTCAAGGAACAGCGGCGGACCTGATTAAAATGGCCATGGTAAAAGTCCACAATTTTGTCCACGAAAACTTAAGTCACGAGGAAGCGAGAATGCTTTTACAGGTGCATGACGAACTTTTATTTGAGGTTAGAGCGGATTTGGCGCAGAAATTAAGCAAAGATATCAGAGATATTATGGAAAATGTTTTCAAGATTAGCGTACCGTTGACCGTAGATGTGAAATGTGGAGATAATTGGTCGGACATGCGCAGCTTGTCCGTGAACTAAAAGTGAGCGGTTGCAAACAAGCTACCTTTTACTAACAAACAAAATCGTCATGCCAGAATTACCGGAAGTTGAAACAATAGTTCGTGAATTAGAAAAAAAAATTGTCGGTCTGCGCATCAAAGATGCGTGGATAGACCGACCTAAAATTGTCCGTCAAACCGGCGGTGTTGAAGTATTTAAAAAAGCCATAAATAATAAAAAAATACTAAGTGTCAAAAGACGCGCCAAATATATTATTATAAATATTGAAGGCAAAAAAACCATTTTTATCCATCAAAAAATATCCGGCCACTTGCTTTATGGAAAATGGAAACGAACAGAAGGAAAATGGGAAAGTCTGCTGCCAGGTCCGTTAAAAGATGACGCGGATAATAAATACATCAGGTTAATTTTATTTTTTAATAACGGTTTTCAACTTGCTTTGTCTGATTTGAGGCGGTTTGCCAAGATAATTTTGGCGGATGATAATAAGATTGACGCTTTGAAGGAGATTCGGGAACTTGGTCCGGAGCCGCTGGAAATTGATTTTAAAATATTTCATAAATTGTTTGAATCCGCCGGCCACCGCATACTGCGGGGTCCCGCCAAAGGCGGTGGCCGGCGGAAAAAAGGACGCATAAAGCCGGTTTTGATGGACCCTCAATTTATTGCCGGAATCGGTAATATTTACGGCGACGAAATATTATGGGAGGCCGGTTTTCACCCGCTTAGCCGCGCGGAAAACTTGAATGCCAAAGATGTCAAAAAAATTTTTGACGCTATTCAAAAAGTTTTGAAAAAGGCAATCTTGCATAAAGGCGATAGCATTGATAATTATAGAACTACTTCCGGAGAAAAAGGGGAATATCAAAATATACAAAAAGCATACCAGCAAACCGGTAAAAAATGCGCCAAAAAAGACGGGGGGATTATCAAAAGATTAAAGATCGGCGCTCGGTCGGCGCATTTTTGTTCAAAACACCAAATTTTAAAATGATTAGAATTCCAAAATTTAATTTAAACAGGATTATCATAATAATCGGCGCCGTGGCGCTCTTTCTTGTGGTGGCATTTTTCTTTTGGCTCAACGAAACAATAATTATAAATAATGACAACGGCGCAGACGAAGAATTAAAACCGGAAAGTCCGTTGACGGGTATCAGATGCGCAAATTATACCCAAAGGCCGATTGCGGTAATGATGGCGTCTGACGAGGAAGCAAGACCGTTATCCGGCCTTTCGCAGGCCGATTTAGTTTTTGAAATGCCCGTGGCTCCCAACGGAATAACAAGATTAATGGCGGTTTTTCAATGTGAGAAGCCGGAAGAAATCGGTTCGGTAAGATCAGCAAGGGGGGATTTTATTCCTCTTGCGGCCGGCATTGGAGCAATACTTGCTCACTGGGGAGGAGAGCAAGAAGCTCTTAAACAACTTAACAGCCAAATTATTGATAATGTTGACGCAATGAAATATGAAGGGACGGTTTTTTATCGGAAAAAGAACACAAAACCGCCCCATAACGGATTTACCGATTGGGACAAGCTTTTTGAAAAGGCGGAGTCGTTAAATTATAATTTGACCGATAAATTTTCCGGTTATTTGCATGGACAAGAAAAAATATCTAAAAATTTATCCGATATAGTAAGCAATATTTCCATTAACTACCCCGCTCCGTATAATATTCAATGGAATTACGAACAAAATACGAATATCTACCAAAGAACAAGAAACGGAGAACCGGAAACAGATAAAAATTCCGGCAAAGAAATCTCCGCAAGCGTTATTATTGTCATGAAAACCAATTCAAGGTTTATCAGTGACCAATACATCGCCGTTGATACGGAAGGCGGGGGAGACGCCATTATTTATCAAAACGGAGTTTCTACATCCGGAAAGTGGTTTAAAAATGCCGGCAGTTTAACCAACAAATTATATTTTTATGACGATAACGGGCAAGAAATTAAATTTACTCCGGGCAAAATGTGGGTAGAGATAGTAACCAACTAACAAGCTAACAATGATCATCTTTCTTCATGGTTCCGATGGCTATCGTTTAAAAAAAAGATCTCGGGAAATTATTGATAGCTATCAAAAAAAGCACAAGAGCGGATTGAATTTTTTTAAATTTGATTGTGCCGATATGGGCGCAGGCGAATTTATAAAAATTGAAGAAGCCATAAAAAACAGTTCCTTTTTTAATGAAATAAAATTAGTGGTTTTAAATAGCCCGTTTTCTCAAAAAATTATTGCCGATAAAATCGGCGACTTCATCAAAAAATACGATTTACTCAAGACAAAAGATGTGGTTGTTCTTGCGGTTGAAAATTCTGACGACAAACCGTCTCTGACCGGCAATAAGGGATTGTTGGAATTATTAAAAAAACCGGGAAATTTAGTGGAAAATATAAATTACATGGGGGGAGTTAAACTGACGAATTGGATAAAAAATGAATTTGTTTCACGAGATTGCGCGATAGAACCGATGGCGTTAAGAAAAATTATTGATTATATCGGCAATGACAGTTATTCTTTGATTATTAATACGGATAAATTGGCCAATTATTTGTCCGGAGGCGCGTCTTCGCAGGCAGGCGGAAATAAAATCTTAAAACCGGAAATTATTGATTTATTAATAACTCCGAAAACAGATCTTAATATTTTTGATTTAGTGGACGCGATCGCTTCCAAAAATAAAATTAAGGCTTTTGACATTCTTTACCGAGAGCTGAAAACCGGACGGAATGCCAATTATATTTTAACTATGATAATCTTTCAATTCAGGAATTTGCTGATGATAAAAGATTTAGCCTTGCGGTCCACCCCCCCTGATTTAATGGCGAAAAAATCCGGCTTGCATCCTTTTGTGGTTAAAAAAGCGATGCGTGAATTAGGCAAATATGAAATGAGCGAGTTAAAATCTTTTTACGGAAAATTATTAAACGCAGATATTGCTTATAAGAACGGAAAAATTGCCATAGACGATTCTTTGTTCGGTTTAGTTTTTTCCATATGAAAGAATTTCTTCATTTGAGTCGCGCCAACGACTTAATAGATAAAAAAGACCGCAGAATATACAGAATTTTTGAAATAATGCCGGGTCTTTTAGCTTGGCTGACTTTGTTGGCGGTTGTTGGCCTGTCATTTATTGCGCCGGTTTTTATGGCGATTTTTATAATAATTTTTGATATTTATTGGCTGGTTAAGACCATTTATCTTTCTTTGCACCTTAGAATTTCCTACAAAAGATTGCGGGCTAATTTAAAAATTAATTGGCTTGAACGGCTTGACCGATTGTCGGTTCAAGAATATCGTCTCTCGTCTATAAAATCATGGCGCGATATTCACCATTTTATTTTCCTGCCCGTTTATAAAGAGGAATATTCCATTATCGCTTCTTGCTTGGAAGCGTTGTTAAAAACAAATTACCCCAAATCTAAAATGACGGTGGCTATTTGTTATGAAGAAAGAGGGGGCGATGAAACCGCTTCAGCTGTCAAAGAAATTGAAAAAAATTATAAAAAAGATTTTTTGGATTTGGTAAGCATCGCGCATCCGTCCGATCTTGCCGGTGAAATTCCCGGAAAGGGCTCCAATGCGGCTTATGCCGCTAAAATCGTTAAAGAAGAAATCATAGATCGGCTCGGTATGCCTTATGACCATATCTTAGTTTCTAATTTTGATATTGATACTGTGGTTTTTCCGGAGTATTTCGGAGTTCTTTCGTACACCTTCCTTACTTCAAAAGATCCGCTGAGAGCTTCTTATCAGCCGATTCCTTTGTATATAAATAATATTTGGGAAGCGCCGTCGTTTGCGCGGGTGGTGGCTTTTTCGGCAACTTTTTGGCATACCATCAAACAGGAAAAATCGGAGAATGCCACTTCGTTCTCCTCCCATTCCATGCCGTTCCAGGCGTTGGTTGATGTTGGTTTTTGGGAGAAAAATATGGTTTCCGAGGACTCGCGCATTTTTTGGCAATGTTTTTTAAGATATGACGGCGATTATCGGGTAGTGCCTTTGTTTTATCCGGTTTCAATGGACGCCAATGTCGCTCCCACTACCTGGAATACTTTTAAAAATGTTTATAAACAGCAAAGACGATGGGGATACGGAGCCGAGAATATACCGTATTTTTTATTCGGATTTTTAAAAAACAAAGCGATACCCAGATTTAAAAAATTATTTTACGGCTTTACCATTATTGAAGGTTTTCATTCGTGGGCGACCAACGCGCTTATTATTTTTATTCTTGGATGGCTACCTTCGCTTGTCGGCGGTTCGGCGTTTAACAGAACGGTTTTGTCTTTTAATCTGCCGTATATTACGAGAATTATTATGTCGTTTGCAATGTTGGGGTTGATTTCCTCGGCGGTGCTATCTATGCTCATTCTTCCGCCTCGGCCGCCCAAATTCGGCAAATTTAAATATTTGTGGATGATTCTCCAGTGGATTATTTTTCCGGCGGCAACGATAATTTTTGGAGTTTTTCCCGGCTTGGATGCCCAAACCCGCCTGATGCTCGGAAAATATATGGGTTTTTGGGTTACGCCTAAGTATCGGGATTTGTAAAAAACAAAAAAAACCATGCAAGATTACAGTTCTTTTGGTATTTACGAAATTTAAAAACCAAAGCGAAGGTTAGTCCCATATTTCAGACCCGCAGCAGGCAGGCTTGGTGTCCAGCCGAAGTTAAAACCTTGTCCCATGCAAAACTGTAGGCTCTCCGTCTTATGTGCTTTGTTTAATTAACAATATTTTAAACGAAGGCTGGACCTGCCGTCGCGAGGACTAATGGAGGCCGCCGCAGGAGCGGCCGGAATGGGCTGAAATATGGGACTAACCGAGTGATTATTCAAAATGAGTTAACTTTTGAAAGTTGTCAAGCTTTTCGCGAAGAAGGGGGTTTTTTTTCAAATTTGGGTCTTCTTTCAGCAGAGAGCGCGCTTCAAAGCGGGCTTTTTTGATTAAATCCACATTGGCGAGCGAAGCCATGCCGAGGTCGGGCAAGCCTGATTGTTTTACGCCGAAAAATTCTCCCGGCCCTCGAATGGCCATATCTTTTTCCGCCAAAACAAATCCGTCGTCGCATTCGACCAATGCCTTAAGGCGGGCATTTGTTGTTTTGTCGGCCGTTGAAGATAACAGAAGGCAATATGACTGATATTCATCGCGACCGACCCGACCCCTGAATTGGTGAAGCTGGGCAAGACCGAATCTCTCGGCGCTTTCTATGACCATTACCGATGCGTTGGGTATATCAACGCCGACTTCAATAACCGATGTGGAAACTAATATGTCGTATTTCAGGTTTTTAAAATCATCCATAATTTGATTTTTATCTTTTGGTTTCATCCGGCCGTGAAGCATCGCGATTTTAAGGTCAGGGAATATTGATTGAGATAATTTTTTATATTCTTCTTCCACGGCTTTTGCGTCTGCCCATGCTGTGTTTAATTTTAATTGTTTAGTTGTTGAGTTGGAGCTGATAGTTATTTCACCTTGTTCTATGCGGGGACAAACGATGAAAACTTGCCGCCCTTTTGCTACTTCTTGTTTTATAAATTCATAAGCAATTTTTATTTTTAACGGCGTAACGACGGAGGTGATGATTTTTTTTCGGTTTTTGGGCTTTTCTTTAATAATTGAAATGTCCAGATCGCCATAAATGGAAAGAGCGAGAGTGCGGGGGATAGGGGTGGCGGTCATGCTCAAGAGATGCGGAACGGATGCATCGGTTTCGCGAAGTAAAGCTTGGCGTTGCTTGATGCCGAAGCGATGCTGTTCGTCAATTACGACCAGGGCGAGATTTTTGAAAAAAACATCTTTTTGGATGACGGCGTGGGTGCCGATAATGATATTAATTGCGCCACTGGAAACTTCTCGTTTGAATTCTCCTTTTTTAATCTTTTGTCCGTTAATAAACGCTCCCGATCCGGTTAAAAGGCCGATATTGATATTGTTTCCGGAAATCAGATTCGATATTGTCTTAAAATGCTGTTTGGCCAAAACTTCGGTCGGCGCCAAAAAAATCGTTTGATAACCGGAGGATGCGGTTTGAACGGCGGCCATAAGGGCAACGACTGTTTTGCCGCTGCCGACATCTCCTTCCAAAAGCCGGTTCATCGGATAGGATTTTTCAAGATCTTTGAATATTTCCCATGCAGATATTTTTTGGTCGGTTGTGAGCTCAAACGGCAAGCGGGATATAAAATTTTGTATTAATTCTTTATTAAATTTAATAGGAACAGATTTAAGTTGGTTTAGTTTTCTTCTTTCAATAAGCGCTTTTAGCTGGAACAGCATCAAATCGTCAAAAGCAAGGCGCTCCTTGGCTGTTGCCGCATCGCCGAGATTTTTCGGAAAATGGATTGTTTTTATCGCTTCGCTTATTTTCGGGAAATGATATTTTTCCGAAATGTGCGCCGGAAGATGATCCTCGGTTTTAAAATTATTCAAAATAGGCTGTATTAAAAATCGCAGATATTTTGAAGTAACGCCTTCTGTTTCGGGATAAACCGGCACCAAGCCGCCGGTGTGAATCAGATTTGATTTCGGTTCGTTGTAATTTATTATCGGTTGGCTTTCTTCTGATGCCGTCTCTTCTGTAAGCTCCGCGTTTTTGTTAAAAGAGAATATTTTTTCATACGACGGGTTGGACAAATAAAGGCCGTGTTTGTCCAAATGAATTTTTCCTGCCAAACTGACAAATGTTCCTTCGGTGAGCTGGTTGGCGACATAGGGCTGATTGAACCAGACCACTTTCAAGGCGCCGGTTTGGTCTTTGACTATGGCATTGATGACGGTCATCCGTCTCGGGAATATTCTCCGGGTGTCTATTTTGACGACTTCTCCCTGGATATTTATTTTCTCTCCCGGTTCGATGTCGGAAATTTGAGCAGTCTTGGTGTAGTCGTCGTAGCGGGCGGGAAAGTGCCAAAGGAGGTCTTTGACGGTTTTAATGCCAAGTCTGTTCAGCTTGGGCAGATTTCTCGGCCCCACATTCTTTAATTTTTCTATAGGAGTGAAAATATCCATTTAACTAATAACTAAAAAAAATTAGTTTTTCACATTGCGCTGTTTCGGCTGTTTCGTGAAGTCAGTTAGTATACCATTTTTTAGCAAAATCAAAAAACACCCCTTTCGGTGTTTTTTGATTTGGTTAGTTCTTTTTTCTAAAGTGTCCCCTCGAGAGGAATCGAACCTCTATTGCAAGATCCGCAATCTCGCGTTCTATCCATTGAACTACGAGGGGTAAAATTACATTCCCAACTTTTGGGCAAATAGGTCAATCAGTGAAACTTCATGCTCTTTTTCGGGGAGAAAATTGCTTAGCATTGCGCGCAATTCCATCGGGTTTTGGTTTTCAATGGAAATTTTTATATACGGCAGATACCATTTTTTTGATTCCAAACTTAATTCTTTAATATCTCCGAGCGCGTATTCTATCCAAAATGATTTTAATTCTTTATAAGAATAAGGCTGATTGTCAATGGAAATTCCCAATTCATTGATTGAAATTTGAGACATCTCCGATTTTTTATTTGTGTAAAGGATAAGCACCAAAGCGGACATTATCATAAAAACGACCGTCAGAGTATTTTTGTGAAAAAAAATCATCGCGCCGGCTCCGGCAAAAAGTCCTGCGATTACCGTAAAGGCAAAATATTTTTTTTGGGAATTATGATAAAACAGCGGCGCTTCCCAAAAAAATTCTCTTGGGAACGATGATTTATTCTCTGTACGCGCAGGCATAGTTAAAACCGGCCCGGCTTTAACGGGGGAGAGGGTCGGTTGTTCGGCGGATTTGTTTCTTAAATCAATTGTTCGCGGCATAAAAATGTTGATGGCGGAGGGTAGAGGACTCGAACCTCTAAGCCCCTTTCGGAGCCCCAGTTTTCAAGACTGGTGCCTTACCATTCGGCGCAACCCTCCTTTGTCAGATTACTTTTTAACCGTCTTTTCTCTTCGGTAGGCGTTTATGCTTTTTGAAATTTCGCTCAAAAGAAACGCGACCAAAACCTCATAGCTTAAAAATCTTATTTGCGGTGAAACTTCCAAATTAGCAAATGAACCGATTAACGACATCGCCAACAAGGAAATCCACCAAATATAAACCATTAATTCGCCCGGTCTTATATTGAGCTTGGTGCCGATCCATCGGGATGTTTCTTTGTGTACGACATAAACGCCGAGAAGTATGAGATAACTGGTAATCATTGTTTCCGGGAGTTCAAACGCCGGTTTGATAAAATCAATCCAACTAAGCGCAAGTAAAATGGCCGTCCAAATAAGCAGAAAATGGAAAAGAAGATCCTTTACCGAGGATAATTCAATTCTATAGCGTTTTGCCGTATTTTGATTATCCATATCTTAATTATAGCATAAATTTTCATTTTTTCCAGTCTGTTCGAATTTTAAAAAAACAAAAAGAGCATATTTCTACGCTCCTATTTTTTAGTTTGTTTGATGAATTATGTTTCTATTTTTTCTCTGAGGAGAATATCGGTTGCAGGAAAATACGAGAGCGTTTTCTATTTTATGCTCCGATTCCACAAAGCCCAAAATGGGCGTGTTTTGAAATTTATAAATGCACAGTATTGTGTCTGCTCTTCCATAGCGCGAACCGGTGAAATAAGCTCCGAAATTAGGAATCATTTTGGGAAACAGATAAGCCATAGCTACTCCGGTTTCTATGGTTAATCCAAATTTTTTTCTGTTTCTTTGTTCTCTGATGCATTGATCCAAAGAGGTGTGATTATATAAACGGCCTTCAATGCCAAATGAGAGATACGCTTCTTGGCCGGGCGGATTATCAAGCGGATGATCAATAATGAGCGATTCGTCAAATTGGAGGCGCCTCTCCATTGTCCCATCCAGTAGGCTGAACATTTTTTCAACCGGGATTATTTTTCTTGAAAATGCCGCCAAAAAAGGAAGCGGCGCATCTTCTTCTGCCGGTTGAATTTCGGCGGTTTCATCTCCGAGGGGTTTTAGAAAATCGGATAATGTTTCACGGGACAGTCCTGAGATTTTCACTATTTCTTCATTGAGAAGAATCTTGGCTTGGGACACAAATAGCCGTTTTCTGCCAAGGGCTCGCTGATTCATTGCCGCTTCAAGTTTCTTATCAATTAATCTTCTTATCTCATCTCTAAATGATATGAATTCAGCTGAAGTTCTTGACTCTGCCGGTTCCATTTTCTCTCCTTTTGTTAACGAACGATTTAGTGTTTTAATTATATATTAAATTACACCAATGTCAAGCAAGGGTAGGATTGACTTTAAAAGCGCAAGCGGTATTATGTATAAAAATCGGCAAACAGTACTTTTAAAAAGGAGCCGGGAACATGTTAAATTATGCCAGCCTTTCGGGAGAAGAAAAGATTGAACTTTATCGCTCTGTTTTAGATGCGGTGGAAAATGTCGGAGGAATTATAGATTTTGTTCGGTTAATGAAAATAGCGCGTCATGATATGAATTTTCAGAATCAAAAGGACTTTTGCAGTGTCATAAATGAATTGATAAAACGCGGGTATATTAAGTTAAAAATTCGCCGAGTCAAATCAGATGAGAAGCGTGTTGCCAATCGCAAATTCAGAATGCTTATTGATGTTGTAAGAGTTTAACTGTCCCTTTTCGCAATCCAAAAAACGCCTGACGGAATTCGTGAAAAACGAATTAATCCGTCGGGCATTTTTACTTTTTGGTGCGCGTGCTTGGAATCGGACCAAGGGCCTCTGTCTTATCAGGACAGCGTTCTACCACTGAACTACACGCGCATTTTTATGAAAAAGCATATCAAATAAATCGTTGGTTGTAAATCGGTTGTTTGGCATAAAATATGTTTTTTGTTATTCATGATATGACATGATAAAATTCCACAAATCTGAAATTTTATTTTTTCTTTTGCTGGCTTTTGCGGGCGGAGTGTTTGCCGCATCAGTTTTTGCCGTTTCGCAAAACATAATTTTGATCGCGGTTGCTTTGAGCATTGGAATTATCGGCGTCTCGGCATATCACAACACATTTTCTCGCGCCGGAATTTTGGCGGGGGCGCTTTTGTTTGTTTTTGCGTTGGGAATTATCAGATTTAATTATGTTAGTTTGTCAAAAAGTATTTTAAGCCAATTCAGCGATATTGAGGCTGGGTCCTCGCCTTCGTCTAAAAACTCTGGCGGGGCAAGCAGGGGAGTAGCGGTTCTTTTGAGGGGATATATTGACGACGAACCGGCTTATAAAAATGGCAAGGCGCAAATTATTTTTCGGGTCAAACAAATTATTTTACGGGGCGAGGTTTTTCGTGTAGACGAGCGAACCATAATTTCCGCCAATGTGTTTCCGAAATATCAATACGGTGATTTTTTGGAGATAAACGGCGCGCTAAAGACCCCGCAGAATTTTGACGATTTCGATTATGTAAATTATTTAAAGAAAGAGAGCGTGGCGACGACGATGTCTTTTCCGAAAATTAAAACGGATGGAGCCGTTGAATTGGGGTTGTTTGAAAAAATGAAGCTTGGTTTCTATAAAAAAATATTTGCCGTTAAAAATAAATTTGAATTGGCGGTGAGCCGTTCTCTTGCCGAACCCAACGCCTCGTTTGTAAACGGCATTTTGCTGGGAAGCCGGCAAGAAATCCCCGAAAAATTGAAAGAAGCGTTCAACAAAACCGGCACTTCGCACATTCTCGCTGTTTCCGGATACAACATCACCATAATCGCCGAAGCGGTTTTGTGGGCGCTGGTCTGGTTTTTTAGAAGACGAAAAGCGTTTTGGCTCTCGGCGGGGCTGATTATCTTTTTTTCTATAATGACCGGCGCTTCGGCCTCGGTGGCGCGGGCGGCAATAATGGGACTTTTGCTGTTGTTTGCTTCCGGTTATGGCCGGCTTTCCGACGCGAAAAATTCAATTGTTCTCGCCGGCGCGGCAATGGTATTTTTGAATCCGATGATTTTGGTTTTTGATGTCAGCTTTCAGTTGTCATTTATGGCGGTGTTGGGATTGGCTTTCGTTTATCCGCTGTTAAATTATAAAACGGAAAAAATTTCAAAAATTGCGGGCCAGATTGGCGAATTTGTTAAGAGTTTGAAAGAAATTATTTTGATGACCTTGTCGGCGCAATTTTTCGTGTTTCCTTTGTTGGTCTATTATTTCAAAAATTTGTCTTTAGTGTCGGTTGTCGCCAATGTTTTGGTTTTGCCTTTTGTTCCGGCGGCGATGCTGCTTGGATTTTTGTTTGGTTTGGCGGGGATAATTTTTGTTCCTCTCGGCCGTATTGTCGGTTTCGCGGCATGGGCGATTACGGCGTATCAAATTAAAGTAATAGAATTTTTCGCGTCTCTGCCGTTTGCTTCGGTGGCGGTTTCTTTCACCTGGGTGGCGCTTATCATAATTTATCCGATATTGTTTTTCGGATTGTGGCGGATGAAAAAGAGAATTCTTTTGTAAAAATTGACCGTATTTTTAAATTTTGATACTCTTCATAAGCATTGAAGTTCCCAGTACAACAAAAGGAGTGAATAATGAGCAAAGATGTTGGCAAAAAGTTAAGGAACGGAAAAAGCCAAATAGATTTTATGCTTGATGGAAAAAAGATTCTTTCTGCTTTGGTGGAAGAAGACGAAGTTCAAAACAGACAAGTGCCAAATCTATCAAACGAACAATTGGTTGATTATGAAGTCATGGGTTCAGCCGAAGGGGAGAATTTCGAACATTGCGTTTGGCTTGGCGTGCAGGGCGAGGGCGCAAAAGTTTTCTTCAAAAAAGTTGGCGGATTTCAATTGGTGGAACCTGACAGATCTGAATACAAGTTTGCCGTCACTTTCTACGAGCCAAAAAAGTCGAGTTAATCTCGGCTATGCCCTGTAGTGAAATTTCTGTTTGTCTATGCGGTAAAACCGCAGCAGAAATTTCTACTACGGGGTTTTCTTTTTGGCGGGATTTGTGATATTTAAATTGGATGTTGTTTAAACGATTTACAATTATCCATCTCGTAGTTTTTCTTTGTCTATCCGTGTTGGCCTGGACGACTTATTCCGCCGCTTTCCTAAAAGACGGACTGCTAAAGGTGTATTTTCTTGATGTTGGACAGGGAGATGCGATGTTTATTGAAGCCCCGAACGGCAATCAGGTTTTGATTGACGGCGGGCCGGACGGGAAAGTTTTATCCGAATTGGGCAAAATAATGCCTTTTTACGATCATGACATTAATTTGATTGCTTTGAGCCATCCGCAAGAAGACCATGCCGCCGGACTGATTGAAGTTTTAAAAAAATATGATGTCAAAAATATTCTTTGGGCGGAGGGGGAATATAATTCGCCGATTTTTGGCACTTGGCGGGAGGCGGTCAAAGATGAAAATGCCGAAGAAATAGACGCGGTGGCCGGAAAAACAATTGATTTGGGAAACGGTGTTATTCTAATGGTTCTTTTTCCTACAAATTCCACATCTGGGTCGTTTGTTAAAAATCCCAATGATAATTCGGTTGTCATTATGCTTGAATACAAAGAGAACGGGTTTTTGTTTACTGGAGACGCCGAAGCGGCGATAGAAAGGAAATTGGTCGGAATGGGAACGGATTTGAAAGCAGATGTTTTAAAGGTTGGTCATCACGGGTCAAACACCTCCACGACTGAAGGATTTCTGTCCAAAATCAAACCGCAGGTGGCCGTAATTGAAGTTGGAGCCAAAAACAGATACGGTCATCCGCGAAAAGAAGTTCTTTCTCGATTAGATATGAATAACACAAAATATTATCGGACTGACAACGACGGCACCATAAAAATTATTAGTGACGGACAGAATTTTCAAATTTTTACTGCTCAATAATGACCGTCTTGCCCTGTAGTGAATTTTTGAAATACCCGACCTTTTGTGAAAGGTCGGGTATGGCTGAAAAGCAGTTCAAAAATCTACTACGGGGCTTGAAAAAAACGGAATAAAATATTATCGTACGGATACGGATGGGATGGTGGAAATTGTGAGCGACGGGAATAATTTTAAGATAATTAAATAATACAGCCAAGCCAATTGCTATCTTGTTAATTGATAATTGTTATATTGAAAATTTTAAAACAAGATAACAAGCTAACAAAATAGCAATCAATATTTAAACTATGTCAAAATTAAAAGAACGAACGCTTATAATTTTAAAACCTGATGCGTTGCATCGGGGATTAGTAGGGGAGATACTTTCGCGCTTTGAGCGAAAGGGTATCCGGCCGGTCGGAATGAAAATGATTAAAATGACCGACCTTTTATTGGATGAACACTATGCCCAGCACAAAGGCAAGCATTTTCTGCCCCGCTTAAAAGATTTTATGAAATTATTACCGGTGGTTTTGGTCGTCTTAGAAGGACTTGAGGTGGCGCGGGTGGTGAGGGCGATGTGCGGACCGACGGACGGCAAAAACGCCCCTCCCGGAACCATCAGGGGGGACTTTGGAATGTCCATCTCCAACAATATCATTCACTCTTCGGAAGACTTGGAATCGGCGAAAAAAGAGATCGGCATTTTCTTTAAGACGGATGAATTGTTTAACTATGAGCGAGCCGACCTTCAATTTTATTATGCCGAGGATGAGAGGGAAAACTAAAAGTAGTATAGAAACATTATAATTAAGAAGTAATCCTTTTTCGGGCACGACATAAATTCCCATGGAACATTACTCCGAGGACAGACCCCCTAAAGTACCGATAGTTGATTTCTTCCTGCGAGAAATCACTATCTACATTCTCGGAATTTTGTTCCTCGCTTAAGAAAGTTCGGAAACCAAGCCAAAATTCCTGCGAAAGTTACTTTAAGGAGTCTGTCCTCTCTGTATGATATTTAATTCCGCGGAGTACCGCATACCCCTTGAAGAAGCTTTCACAGGCGAGCAAGCATGGTCTCCGACCCAGCAGGTGTCGGAGTTGCGAGCCGAGAATGCAGATAGACGCAACTCGCAGGA
>Ga0208375_1000936_pt1 | contig 36405 bp, 38 predicted proteins | sample RifOxyD1_FD_184038 | JGI IMG/M metagenome (GOLD analysis project Ga0208375, IMG submission 184038) | Soil microbial communities from Rifle, Colorado - Rifle Oxygen_injection D1 (SPAdes) | ecosystem: Environmental > Terrestrial > Deep subsurface > Rock core/Sediment | place: Rifle, Colorado... | reverse complement strand
TTGCATAGCGCGAGAATAGGCCTGAACGGGCAACAGTAATCAGATCCTTCAGTTCATTTTTCGCGAGAGGTTTGGGATATTGCAGACTGAATTCGTATCTTTTGTATTTCATAATTGGGCTGTATATTTACCTCCAGTCACCTCAAGACTTGCCCCAGTAATGTACTGCGCAAGATCAGAAGCTAAGAATAATACGGCATTGGCAACTTCTAGAGGAGTGCCAAAACGCCTCATTGGTATGGATCTTAGAAGTTCTTTCTTGTTTTTATCCTGACTTGCCTTTGCCATGGGTGTTTGGATCACACCGGGAATAATACAATTGACACGAATGTTCTTCGAAGCTAATTCTGCCGCAGAAATACGTGTGAACTGCTCGACTCCACTCTTTGCCGCCGCGTAGAGACCAGAACCAAGTCTCGACATTCTAGCAGCAAATGAGCCAGTATTTATAATGACTCCACCCTTAGTCATACCTCGGGCAGCGTGTTTTGTACCTAAGATTGTTGTAACTAAATTATCACCGATGATCTTAGAGATATCTCGCTCTTCGAGGCTAAGAACGGGAGTATGAATCCAAGTCCCAGCATTATTAACAAATATATCTAGACCTGAGAATTTCTTAAGAGTTTTATTTACAAGCACAGAAACATCTTTCTCTCGAGACATATCACAATGAACCGCCAAGATTCGCTCACGACTTTTAACATCCTTTTTTATGTCTCGAATCGCTTCTTCCAGTACAGATTTGCGACGATCGCAGATAACCACATTCGCACCACAACTTAAAAAAGCTTTTGCCGTAGCTAAGCCAATACCAGATGCCCCTCCAGTTACAATTACCGTCTTATTGCTGAAGTCGAGACAAAGCATTTTCAACCTTCTTACTCATAAGGCGTCATTTTATCCCAAATTCACGATAGTAACAAGCAAGAATATTTTTAATTTTTTCATCTAAGTTAAAGGTATTTCTGACTCTCTCGCGCCCGGCTTTACCAAAGCGTCTTGCTTTGTCTGAATCTCGCAAAAGGTCAAGGGTTTTTTCCGCCATTTCTTTGGTATTAAAAGGATTGACCACGAAGCCCGTTACTCCGTCAAGTATCGCTTCGGGAGTTCCGCCATAGCAAGTACCCACTACTGGTTTGCCAGCCGCCATCGCCTCAATGACAACTCTGGGAAAAGGATCAAGGTAAAGAGATGGCACAAGCACTACATCGGAGGCAGCGTAAGCCAACTTGATTTCTTCTCTATCAATCCAGCCGGTAAATTTCAAGTTATTCCGCTCTTTAATGTTGCTACCGGTGCCAGCGACTAAAAGTATGACATCAGGAAATTCTTGAGAAATTTTCTCAATTACCTCAAACGTCACATTCGCCCCCTTTGAAATAGAAAGTCTTCCGCTAAAAAAAATTACTTTTTTCTCTTCTAAGCCGTGCCGTTTTTTAAAACTTTTAACCTTATCTGGTAAAACTTGCCATTCCGCGATATCAGTTCCTGTATGTATTACCTCTACATTTTTAATACCATTTTGTTCTAATGCTTTTTTTAGAGCCTTGCTTACGGCAAATTTTTTATCAGCATATCCCAGATAATACTTAATAATGAGATTCCGGAGAGGATTCCATCTTTTTCTCGCTTGCTTAAGTTGGTCTAACCATGTTAGATGCGCGTCGAAATTCTTTAAATATTTCTCTGTTTTTAATTTGCCGAAGCTAAATGACATTGTGTCTCGAAGCGTCACAACTGTCACCTTGGAGTAAGTTTTGGCAAGTTTAATAGAGTGGTACGAGAGGTAGAAGTGTATGTTGTTGGCGTGCACCACGTCCGGCTTAATTTTTTTTAATATTTTTTCTAACTCCCGGATAACTGGCGGATTATATAGGCTTATATATGCCCGCCATTTCCCAGGATAATCACTCGCTATCTTAAAAATTTTTAAGCCCTGATATTCCAACTCCCCCGCTTCTTCCTTTTTACGGCAAGTGGTAATGACTAAGACTTCTTGACCAGCTTTTTTCATACCAAGTGCTAGTTCGTAAGTAGAGATTCCCGCTCCACCAAAACTTGTTGGAGGAAAATCATCTGATAAAAACAAAATTTTCATTTTACAAGATTGCTTTTACCTTTTATTTTTTCAGTTACTATATGCCCAATTATTGAGTGAACATCCTCTATTATCCCGTAATTATTTGAAGGGACGATTAGTGCATCATCAGACATATGCATAACTTCACCACCATCAAAACCAACTAAGGACATAACATATGCATTAGACATTTTTGCAACATTAATTGCATTAATTATGTTTTTTGATTTCCCAGAACCAGTTATTGTTATTAACAAGTCTCCTTCCATTATCCAATTTCTTAATTGTTGAGAATAAATCTCATCATATCCTAAATCATTTGAAAGAGCGGTCATTAAAGGAATATTGTCAGTTAAAGAAACGGCCTTAATTCTCTTTTGATTTTGATTATAATGCCTTTCAAGAGTTCCTTTATTTAGGTCGCATACCCAATGGGAAGCATTTGCAGCACTTCCACCATTGCCAATAATATAAACGACTTTATTGTTATCTCTAGTTTCTATAATCTTATTAGCTAAGAAGTTAATTTTTTCTTGATCGATTTCACGAATTATATCACCCAACTCTCCCAGATATTTTTCCATTTTTTTCATATTAAGAGGTTTACTTTTAAAAATATGTTATTTTTACTCCTTCTGTTTCAAATTTGAATTTAAGTTCCCTTAACTCTTTTAGTTTCTCTCTCAAATCCTTTTGTTTATTTCCCTCACAATATAACAAAATAAACCCTCCCCCACCAGCTCCCAAAACTTTTCCGCCAATTGCACCAGCCTTTCTTGCTCGTTCATAAAGAGAATCTATGTAAGAGCTAGAAATTTTATTTGCCAAACTTTTTTTTAACATCCAGCTTTCATGCAGGGCTTCTCCAAAATTCTCAGTCTTCCCATCTTTAAGTTCTTCATACATTTTTAAAGTTATGGCTTTCATTTTTTGCATTTTTCCAAATTTTTCTTCGTCTACCATAATATTTTTATTTTGCTCTTCTAAAATATCACTGGCATCTCTTGTTTTTTTAAAATAAAAAAGGAGAAGTTTTTTTTCGATTTCATTTTCTAAAGTTTTTTTATCAAGTTTTATTGGCTCTACGTTTACCGATCCATCAGTATTGAATTTAATAAAATTAAAACCTCCAAAAGCGGAAGCAGTTTGATCCTGTTTTCCAATAGGTTCTTTTAAAACATTTATTTCTATATCTGCTGCATCTTCTGCTAATTTAGTTTTAGAGACAGTTTTCCCCTGATGTGCGTATAGCCCATTAAACAAACTTACTGCAAAAGAACTACTGGAACCAAGACCAGTCCCCGCAGGGACATCTGCCAGACAATGTATTTCAATACCTTTTGTAAGACCGATTTTTTTCATGATTTCTCTGACTCTGGTATGTTTAATTTTTTCAACATTACCTACTTCTTCCCTTCTCATATAAACAATCCTATTACTTCCTGAAAAAGAATTCTGAACGACAGAATAAACATACTTGTCTATGCTGGTGCTAATCACACACCCATATTCTTTTTCTAAAAAAGATGGTAAGTCAGTTCCACCACCAAAAAAACTTATTCTTAAAGGAGCTCTGGATAATATCATTTTATATTCTTTAAATACTCATCAACTTCCATAATTCTTAGGGGAGTACCAGCATCTTTTATAAATTCATCTGTTTTATATCCATATAAACTTTCCCTAGTTGAAATCATTTTCGGAAAAACATCTTTTATGAAATCACTTTCTCCTTCTGGAAGATAATCAAATATTTTCGGCTCAATAATATAAAAAGCGGCATTTCCTAAATCACCAAAATCTGTATTTCCGGGTTTATGTATTACTTTGGTTATCATATTATTTTCATTCATTTGAACAATATCACTGTCTTCTGGGTGATTTGTTTTGTGAACGACTAGGGTCGCTAAAGATTTATGCTTTTTATGAAACCCCTTTATTTTATTAATATTTAATTGGGAAATAATATCCCCATAAATAACAACAAAACTTTCATTAAAAAAGTCTTTGAAATTACTTAATGCACCTGAAGTCCCCAGAAGGTTTGGCTCATAACTATACTTTATTTTTACACCAAACTGACTTCCATCCCCCAGATAATTTTTTATCTTATCTGCCATATAATGAGTATTTATTGCGATGTCTTCAATTCCATATTTTTTGCACAACTCAATATTCCAGACAATCATGGGTTTCCCCGCTAAAGGAATCAATAGTTTGGGAAGCTTTTCATTCACTTCTGTAACTCTTGTTCCTTTTCCTGCTGATAAAATTATTCCTTTCATTTGATTATATTAATGCAGTGATAAAATTTCTTTACTTTAAAACCAGGGATTTCATTGGGAGTATTGTAAACTCCCGCTATTTTTTTATTACTATAATCAGTTTCAATTAAAATGGTCCTGCATCCAACGGCATTCCCGGCCACGATATCTGAAATTCTATCTCCAATCATCCAACTTTTCTTTAAATCTATGCCAAAATCTTCTGAAGCTTTAATTAATAGCCCAGAAGAGGGTTTTCTGCAATTACAGATTTTTCTATATTTTTCTAAATCTGCATCCGGATGATGAGGGCAAAAATAAAATCTATCTATCCCAAAGCCGCTCTGTTCTTTTATTAACTCATTAATTTTTTCATTTATATCTTTAATTTCTTTTTCAGTTGCTAAACCTTTTGCAATTACTGGTTGATTGGATACAACAATAGTCAGATAGCCCATGCCTTTTAATTTTTTAATAGCTTGTGGAACATTTTCCATAATTTCAATCTCACTAAGTTTGTGTAGATAACAAACTTCTTTGTTTATACTCCCGTCCCTATCTAAGAATACTGCTTTTTGCATTGTCGCTCGAGCCAGAATCACTTAACGATAAATCTGATAAATAGCCATGCTATCAAACATAGCTACTTCTTTCAAGAAAGGGTACGACTCTAATTGCCACTGAGGATTGGCTACTTTGTCCCAAACAATGTACTCTACTTCATACTTTTCAAATATTTGTTCTAGCCACTTTGAAGTTGGCGTTGAGAGTGTTTCCTTGTACATGCCTACTATTTCATCAAATTTCTCGTCAGGAATTGATTCATAACTGCCATTTAATTTTCGATAATAAATACCAAAGATATGTCTTGAGACGAATGCCCGCTCACGAGAAAAAGCTTCATACGCCGACTGTGCATCGACCTCATTAAGTCTAAAAAAGATAAATAGGGTTTCGTATAGTGTAGACTTGGTGACTGAAATCGATGTGCAGCAAATACCCGCATGATAAAGAACATTCAATGAAGTGTAGAGGACGGTCATATCTGCAGTAGCATCGTTTCCAAATATCTGCGCTTCTTTTTTAGCATTAGAATTTAACCAATCCATTACTGGTCCGTATTTTTGTCTCTCGATAGCTATCTGACCACCATCCCTTGAGTCATATTTGTATGAGTAAGCTTGGATAAATACAGCAGTGGCTATACTTGAAGTAATCACCAGAATAGCAAATATTTTTTTATACAAATCTAAGTGACGCCGATCAAAAAGATAGAAAATTGTAATGAGTACAAAAGAGACAGCAAGTGGCTTATGAAAGAACCAATGATAGTGGTCGGGCTGCATAATTCTGCCAGTCAAGACCTGCTGGTTCATTGTCAGAAAAGGAGTCAGCAGAATTGCCAGACCAAACAGGTATTTCTCCTTATCAATTCTAGGAAATAAGAAGAGGAAAAACAGGAGAGCAATAATTATTGAAGAGCCCATAAACAGAGGTTGGTGGCTTAATATTATTCCACTACTTATTCCCATATCTTCAAATGTTGGGAACTGAGAGGCTCGATACATGTTTATAAAGTAAGGTATGGCGACAATAGCCCCGCCCACAAAGACGCTTCCGATTCTCAAAACTTGTCTCCAATTCCTCTGGATGATAAGCAGCAAGATCAAAATACTCCCAAAAGCATAAAGATAAGTCCACGTGTAAAAATAATTATAAAAGTTTAAACCAAGCACAATGATACTAAGTGCGCCATACTTCCAATTCCCCTTTCTGTAAAATTGCCAAAAGAATAGAAGAAAAGCAAACAAAAAAAGATAAATCAAAGCCGGGACAACGGGCCTTGCCAATCGCAAAAAATGGTCGGGGCTAACACCCTGAAGAAGTCTGGTAATACCAGAGTAACTCAAAATAGAATCAGCAAGTAAGAGCACCGCTGCGCTAGAAAGAGCAGTAAATTTATCTCTAGATACTAAAAAAACAAAACCATAGATCAAGAGGAAAACAACAAACGGTAGCACTAAACGAGAGAGCAGGATGGTGTTATTGATATCAAGGGCGAAGATTTTTCCCATGTAAGCTACCACCATAGGCGCGAGTGGTTGGTAGATATATGGATTATCTTTCCCCTCTTTTTGATATACGTTACCACCCAAAACATGCCCGTCCTGAACCTCTCTTACCCTTCCCTCCCATGGGCCATGCGGTAACATCTCTATAACCTGTGTACCTTCCTGATAAAGTTCCTTGTGATCAATACGAAAATAGACTTGCGGGAAAGCAACGATTGTGGAAGTAAGGAGGGCAAGAAAAACAGCTAGTTTATGCTCCCGTAAGAATTGCTTGAGGTCATAATTCACCTCTTTAAGATATACGAAAAATCAACATTTGGCAAAACCTTTCCTCCTGACAATAAGTTGTGTATTTCTTACTTTTTAATTTATACTTTGCGCATGTATCTCTCGGTTATTATTCCTGCCTACAACGAAGAGCGGCGCATCAGCGCGACTTTGGATCACATTGCCGAGTATCTTTCGCGACAGTCCTATGACTGGGAAATTATCGTCGTCAACAACGGATCGACTGACGGCACAGGTACATTAGTCAAAAACCGACAAAAAGAAATACCAAACCTGCGACTTATTGAATCTCAAAAAGGCAAGGGCTATGCCGTTGCTCGTGGAATGCTTGAAGCCAATGGCGAACTCCGACTTTATATGGATGCAGATAATTCAACAACCATTGAGCATATTGAGCTGATGCTACCATATTTAAAAAAAGGTTACTCCGTTGTTATTGGCTCACTTACAGAGCCGGGAGCAAAAATCGTTTCCGTTGGAAAAGAAACATTGTGGAGAGTGCCTTTGGCAAAATTGGGTAATATATGGGTACAGATTTTCGCCGTTTGGGGTATTAAGGATACCCAGAGAGGATTTAAAATGTATACCGCTCGAGCAGCAGAGGATATATATTCAAGGCTGACAATTTTAGGTTGGGGAGTAGATATTGAAGTACTCGCAATTGCGCGGACCCGAGGATATAAAATTGGAGAAATTCCCGTAACCTGGAATAACGGACCAGATTCTAAAGTAACCTTCTGGACTTACATCCAATGTCTTCTGCAGACACTACAGGTATTCCGAAACCGCTTACTAGGTGTCTACAAAAAAGATAAGTCATAGGTTTCTAACAAGTTCAAATCAACTTATTTAACCTCATCTTCCAGGGAGCCCATACCGCTTCACCTATAACCCCCTTAGACATTTTAGATTTACCCAGATTTCTATCTGGCAACACTACAGGTATCTCAACCATCCTTGCACCTTTCTTCCATAATCTATATTTCAATTCCATCTGAAAAGCATGACCATTTGATGTAATATTATCTAAACCAGCTTCCCGCATAAATTTAGTCCTCATCAAATAAAAACCAGCAGTTGTGTCACTGACTGGCATACCAGTAATTACCTTGCAATAGAAGTTTGCAAATTTACTAAGAAGTCTTCTCCAAAAAACCCAACCTGATGTACCGCCACCAGCAACATAGCGCGAACCTATAACAACATCGGCATCATTCGATGCCTTGGACATGGCCGGTAAATATTTAGGGTCATGTGAAAAGTCAGCATCTAGGGTCTGAATCCATTCCGTTTTGTTCTTCATTAGAACTTCTTTAAATGCATGAAGGTAAGCCTTACCAAGACCTTCTTTACCCTTTCGCAAAAGAAGAGAGATTTTGCTGTCATTAGTCATCATGCCAGTAACAATATCAGCTGTGCCGTCTGGTGAACTATCATCTACCACTAGAATAGAGGAATCTTTATCATAAACTCGCACTTGCCGAATAATAGATGCAATGTTTTGCGCCTCATTGTAAGTTGGAATAATTATTACTTTCTTTCCCATTAGCAATACAAGCTTAAGCAGCGACATTATACCCAAAAAAAAGGCTTAACGCCATTTTCAATTTGAAACTTTTGACAAGTTATAAGTAGTGGGTATATTATTCTCACATTATGAAAGTATTAATTACTGGTGGAGCAGGCTATACTGGCTCTCTCTTGGTTCCCCTTTTACTAGAGGCGGGTCACGAGGTGAGCGTAATTGATAATCTTCTTTTTAATCAAACAACCCATCTTCCGTATTTTTACGACAACAATTTTTCTTTTACAAAGGGAGATATTCGAGATAAGAGTACTATGATGCCCTTAGTGAACAACGCGGATATGATTGTTCATCTCGCAGCGATTGTCGGTGAGCCTTCTTGTCGTGTTAATCCAGGATTAGCGCGTGAGGTAAATGCAGATGCGAGCAAACTTTTAAATGAACTCCGAGGAAAGAAGCCTCTTATTTACGCATCTACTGGAAGTAATTATGGAAAAGTTGAGGGAATTTGCACAGAAGAAACTCCCGCGAAACCACTGTCAATTTATGCAGAGACAAAACTAGAAGCGGAAAAAGGCTTCGAGAAAAGCGGAAATGTTATTCGATACAGATTTGCGACTGGCTTTGGACTCTCTCCAAGACTCAGACTTGATTTGTTGGTGAATGATTTTTGCTATCAAGCCGTAAACGGTGGAAACCTTATTATTTATCAAAAAGACGTTAAGAGAACATTTATACATGTCCGAGATATGGCTCGCGCGTTGTCGCATGGTATAGAGAATTTCAATAAGATGAAAGACAATCTCTACAATGTTGGCCACGAATCTTTAAACCACACAAAGAAAGAACTTGTAGAGAGAATACGGGAATTTTATCCAAAACTTTATGTACATTACGCCGACATTGGGCAAGATCCAGACCAACGGGACTATGAGGTATCTTATGCAAAAATGAGAGGCACAGGTTTTGAGACTGTGGTGACATTGAACCAGGGCATTAAGGAGATGCTGAAGGCATTTCCATCAATAAAGCTTCATAACCCATACACAAACTTCCAGGGGTAATTGATACATAAGAAACATCAATGAATTCTATATGAGTGAATTATACACAACAAGAACAACGTGCAGAGTTTGCGGGAATAAATCGTTGGACGACATACTCTTTCTTGGAAACCAATACGTAGTGAATTTCCCCGGCGCGGAGGATGAAGAGGAATACGTTCGCTCTCCTCTGCAGTTAGTGTTGTGTGATAAAGACAAGGGTGGGTGTGGACTTCTTCAGCTGCGGCATACCTTCTCGCATAGCAAGCTGTATGAGAAGTACTGGTATCGCTCAGGCGTGAATCAAACAATGACAGATGAACTTATCAGTATGGCGCGTGTATCGGAGAAAATGGCAGGACTTAAGGAGGGGAATTATGTCGTTGATATTGGCTCGAATGACTCAACGCTCCTCCGCGGATTTCAGACGAAGGGGATTTATAGAGTCGGATTTGAGCCTGCCAAAAATATCGTCGAGAAGTATGGGCAAGAAGGCGTCACAAAAGTATTCAATGATTTTTTTGCATACGAACCGTGGCAAATGGAGTTTGGCGACGCAAAAGCAAAAATAATTACCGCAATTGCGATGTTCTATGACCTCGAAGAACCGAATCAATTTATGGAAGATGTAGTCAAGTGTCTCGACGACGACGGGCTTTTCGTGGTCCAACAAAATTATCTTCCATATGTACTCGAGCGAAATGTGGTGGATAATATATCTCATGAGCACCTTGAATATTTTTCTTTAACCACGTTTAAATACTTAATGGATAAATTTGATTTGGAGATATTTGACGCTGAACTTAATGATGTAAATGGAGGGAGTATGAGAACGTATGTTAGAAAAAAGGGGAAAGGGTTGGCGATGAACATAAGAGAGGGGGCAGCAGATAGGGTGGAAGAAATATTAAAAAAAGAGGACGAGATGGGCCTCAATGACAAGGATACCTATGACAAGTTTGCCAAGAGACTTAACGATAATAAGAGTAAATTAAAAACCTTTATCAAAAAGGAGGCAGAGAGTGGAAAGAAGGTGTATGCCTATGGCGCATCAACGCGAGGAAATTCGCTTCTTCAGTTTTCTGAATTAGATGCATCTCTTATTATTGCCGCAGCGGAGAGAAATCCTGATAAATGGGGCCTCAAAATGGTGGGCACAAACGTTCCAATTGTATCGGAAGCCGATGCTAGAAAGGCAAAACCGGACTACTTTTTTATCTTGCCGTGGCAGTTTTTGCCAGAGTTTGTCCGGCGTGAGTCTGAGTATCTAAGGGCGGGAGGTAAGTTTATAGTACCATTACCAAACCCGGCCATAGTTGTGGCAGACGGGACTAAGACAGAATTATAAACAAATCAAAATAAATTACATTTAATTAAATGGCTTACGCATCTCAAGAAAAATAATACCCAAGGGAAATGGCTGCATTAAGAAAACCCGTGAATGAGGTGTGATTGCCGTTCCGACGTCAGACAATTCCTTGTGATTAAAAAACCGTTGTTCTGTACCTTCCCACGGCCAAAGCCAGCGTAATAATTTTGGCCTAGACATTTTATACCAAATAGCATGATAAGAATATCTATATGGCACACTAAGAAGCGCCACCCCTTCTGGGGCAAGTGCCTTATAATGTTCTCGCGCAACTGCAGTTGGATCATCAAAATGTTCAATAAGTCCTTGGCTCCAAACAAAGTCAAATTTATTGTCTATGTTTAATTTTGTACAATCACCAATAATAAATTCCGCATTACTTACCCCTAAAGATTCGGCACTGATATTTGCCTGTTTTAGTGCAACGTCAGAAATGTCTACACCATAGAGACTCTTGATTTCCTTACAAATGGATAGCGAGAGTGAAGCTCGCCCACAGCCAAGCTCCAGCATTCGCGTATCTTTAGTAATATAGCGACGATGAATACGTCTGAAAAAAAGATTGTAAATGGTTCTTCCTAGGTCAATTACTGAATCAATAAATCCACCTTTCTTTGACCACACGGCTTGCCACTCACCTGCCTGCTCAATATCTTTTTGCATCAAAATGGAAGAGTTACGATTGCAAACCTACCATCATCATATATAGCTTTGTCTAAGGGGACTTGATCAATGGAATCATTTACACGATCTACTATGAGGTACTTCACGTTAAAGTGTTTGAGGAGGGTAGCCTGATTTGATTTGACAACTCCATATCTCTGAATCATCGTTTCGAAGTATTCATCTCCTTGATATGTAATTGGATCGGTGTACGGCGGACATTGCAAGCCACTAAAAAGATACTTTGCTTTTGTGCACAGCCATGCTTGTCTGTTTTGGGCCAATGGCTGCTCTTTGGCAGGCCCTCCACCAGAATGAAGCCCGAAATCGCGCTTCAAATCCTCTATTGTTAAGATATCCAGACTACGCGATAGTAGATACCTAGTCTCTAGATCCTGCGCTCTAATACTGTGAAGCACGGTTTGGGGAGCAAACAGAGGGTAGTGTCGAGTCATAATCGGTATATATTGTGCAATTGAGTCATTCGCCCAAATTACTGACTCCTCGGGTTCATGTAGGTCAAGCCACTTTAGTGGAGGAGCATATGTTTGGGAATCAACAATACCCTGACCACGATTGTTATATTTAAAAAACTCAAGTCCGCGAGGAATAGTCCTCAATACTCCACCTAAAAGAATAAGAAGAAATAAGGCAACTATTATATATTTAACTTGCTTATTTTTGCCCGTAACTTCGGGTACGGGCAAACGAGCTCTCATATACCATTCGTATATACCAAACCCCAAGATAATGACCATCCATACCCGCACAAAGCGGCCCATGTGAATAGCGAGTGTAAATTCAACGCCAGTAATAATATTTAATACCAGCCCCACTAATAGAGCCGCGCCGGTCGCCAACCAAAAGACTCTTCGTACCCAATCATCTTCGTCATTATTAGGGAAAAATTTCCATAATAACCCGAGGGCGATTAGCCCTATCACTATCCATCGCCCGAAGAAAAAGGCTTCAATAGCGGGAATATGCGTATAAACAAGACCAAGGCGCCGGAAAGTTTCTAGATAATAAGGATCGCTCATTTGCATTAATGTAAGGAAACCAAAGGGAATAAGTAAGAGTCCCGAAAATACACCAACAGTCACGAGCGCACGAAGCTCTTTGAAACAACGAGTAAACAGATACCAAAAGAATATAAAAGTAAATGTAAGTAAAACAAAATAAGATAAATAGCCATAAGTATAAAATGCGGAAGCTGCGACAATTGAAAGCAAAAATTGTATCCTTCTGTTGTGAGGTTCGTGCAGGAACTTTAATAGTACAATTAGAAATACTAAAAATACCGGGTAGACTATCTGCATCACGGTCGGTTTAATAACAAACGAATACACGCCTACGTATGTAATCACTGACCACAGAAAAGCCCACCATCTTGGCACCCTTAAGAGCCTATAAAGAACAAAAGTTAGTGTTAGAAATACCAAACTCCAAACAAACATATTAACCATCACAGCAAGATTAAATGGCAAACCCAGAAGCATTGGAACCGCCGAAACAATATCTGGCAAGAACTGCGCCGGGGTAATACCGCCACGATTCTCATACACATATGGGTTACCAATGAGGGCATGGCCGTCTGTTACTTCATGAATACGCGCATAATAATATAAACTGTCAGTAGTCCCCCTCGGTAGTGTGCCTTGCCAATTTCCCCAACCGCCGACTTGATATATGACAAAAATTGCCGGTATAAGTGTGGCTAATAAGGCTATAAATACAAAAAGCTTTTTCATCCCGTTAGAAGTTTACTCATAATAATTTTACCACTATAACTCAAGCATGTTGAACTTCTAACAGGATTCATTTATTATTATCAGTATAGACGGCGTCGGGAGTAAACACCAGATGTTTATATACGAAAAAGTTATAGACCGCCATCATGCCACTTATCAACACTTGAGCGAGAATATAATGAATATGCAGAAGATCCACCCCTATATACATGAATAAAGTATTCAGGCATAGATTAAATATTTGAATTCCAAGATAAAGAACTGTCTGTTGTTTGATTTTCTCCCTTGTATAGTCATTAAAAGTAAAAAATTTCTGCATCATGAAACTCACAGCAACCGCGGTGATGAAGGCCACGACTGCGGCTAGTAAATACCATATATAAAAAAAGTGCACTAAAACAAAGAGTGGGATTATATTGGCGGCCGCAGCTAAACCGCCTGAAAAGAGGAATCTGACAACACGATGATTGTAAAGATAGAGACTGAATTTGTAGAATTTTCTCATAATCAAGTTATGATATCATAATAATACAGTGATAAAAGAATACCTGGAAAAATCAATAGCGGTGAGGGACACTGCCCTTCTCGATCAAAACTTCCTTGAAAACGCGGAGAAAGCGGGGAAAACAATCCACGATATTCTCAATGCTGGCAAAAGAATTTACATTGCTGGCGTAGGCGGAGCTGCCGCAGAGTCTCAACATTTTTCTGCTGAACTCTTAGGTAAATACAAATCAATGAGAAAGGCTTACCCGGCTGTAGCTTTAACTACCGATACTTCCCTCTTAACCGCATGGGCAAATGACACCAGTTTTGATTTTATTTTTTCCCGCCAGCTTGAGGGCCTCGGGCAGAAAGGAGATATCTTCGTCGCTCTTTCAGCGGGAGGAAATTCACCTTCCATTGTAGAGGCTCTTAAAGTGGCGAACACTCTCGGCATGATTTCAATCTGTCTTCTAGGTAAAGGCGGCGGGCAGGCTAAAGATATGTGCACTATTCCCGTGGTCGTCCCCTCAGATATCACTTCTCATATACAAGAAATGCACATCACCCTAATTCACTTCTTTTGTGAATATTTTGAGGGAAAATAACCAATTTCAAGGATTCCTATGGGATGTAGAGGGGGTTCTTGTTGATACCGAGGAAATTCACTTCCGTTCTTGGCAGTGGTTGCTGGAACAAACAGGTTCCACTCCACTAACTATAGAAGAGTATGCGTCGTGTGTAGGTTCTCCAAGCACAGTTAATATGGAACGAGTCGCACGATTGAGAAATCTCTCGGGAAACCTGGATAATCTTCGCCGACTCCGTCGCGACAAGTTCGAAGAGCTGTGTCTGGAAGAAATCCCTGTGATCGAGAAAAATGTAGAGTTGGTAAAACAATTCAACCGAATGTTCCCTTCCGCGCAGTTTGCTACCGTTTCCAATGCGCCTCGTGCTTTCATTGAAAAGTATCTTAAAATTACTAGACTCCAAGAAATACTACAATTAAAAGTGTCTTTCGACGATATACAAGGTCTCAATAAAAAGCCGGCGCCTGACCTCTACTTGTATACTTTAGGATTGATGAACATTTCGCAAGATAGCTGCATCGGTTTTGAAGATTCGCAAAGTGGTATAGTAGCATTAAAGACAGCCGGCATTACTGCAATTGCACTGCCAAACAGACTTACGGCATCATTGGATTTTTCTCTAGCCGACATGGTACTCAAGCCAGGGGAAAAGAGGGACGCTGGAGAAATTATAAAGTCCTTGACAAAATAACTTTAATGACTTACAATGGTAATTAGAATCGTTCCCCATCAAAGGAGGTTCAGATGCTGCAGATTCATATCGGCGGTACTAAACGGTCAGGCAAGACAACCATCGCCAAGAGCTTGGTCGTAGCTCTTGAAAGAATTGGTCTGAGACCAGTGCTTCTGGATGTCGACGAGGTGCGAACAGAAATATTCGGCGGTCTCACCGGGATGCCGGACTCGGAGGAAAGTCTCCGATTCCACCGCTGGACGATGAGTGCAATTTTTGAAGCTCTCATCCCAAGGGTTGTCCGATCTGGAGGCCTCCCAATTGTCGTCGCGGGACACAGTCGCATTGAGTATTACCAGGACGCGGTGCGGCTCTCGGAACACCTCGGCACAGAACTAAGGTTTCTCCTCGTCGAAGCACCAACGATTGAAGAAGCGGCTCGGCGAGCCGGACAGATGAAGGCTGACGACCGGTCGGATATGAGAGACTTCTCCAATCCAGACATTCAGGAAGCGTTCTTGAATGCGATTCGTCGGATCAAAGCCGACTACGCGTTAGTCGCGGATGCACGTCTCTTTCGGATTCCACAAGGAACACCGGAGGAAATGTTCAATTTAGCATTCAGCGCAACGCTCAAGAGCCCGGGGCAGTGACCCCGGGCTTTCCTATTAGGAAAACTTTAAAAAATCCTATTAAGATTTTTTCCCGCACAACTTACAGATTTGCTCGATGATACTTGTTGTTGACTTATGTGGAGTGCGCGGAATTATAACTACCGTCCCACCGCTCTTCTCTACTGTAGGTGCTTCAAGCATCTCATCTATTTTAAAATCACCCGGACCTGTGTGTATATCCGGTTTAATCATTTCTAAAAAATTACGTGGATCCGGTTCATTATAAATAGTGACAAAATCAACACAGGCAAGCGCGGCGAGCATTTCCGCGCGGTCGTTTTCCGATATAATCGGACGCGTATCAGACTTGTATTGCTTTATTGAAGAGTCAGAGTTCACTCCGATAATTAAGATATCACCCAACGCTTTGCTCGCCTCCAACATGCGAACATGGCCGACATGCAAAAGGTCGAAAGCGCCATTTTTGGTGACAATCTTTTTACCTTGTTTTTTAAGATTCGCGACTATCTCTCCAAGCTCGGAAAGAGGCAAAACTTTTTGCTTGGTATTCATATGGCTATATTGTAACCTGCCGCTTGAGCATCTTTATAGAACATTTCCACGGTCTCAAGCGAGTACTGGTCCAGGTCCTTGCCTACCAGCGACAATTTTTTCAAAATATCGTTTGTAGCGGTGATGATGTGGCAACCAACGGAATCCGCCTGAAACACGTTGAGCAACTCACGCGGGCTCGCCCAAATCAATTCCGCCTTTGGCTTCGCCTTCATGATGTGAACCGCCTCGGCCATCATCGGCATTGGGTCACGGCCGGTATCGGCAATGCGACCCGCGAACACCGAGATGATTGCTGGTGTTTTTAGCGACAAACACTTGGTTACGGCTCTCACTTGCTTTGGTGTCATCACGGCCGTCACATTGAGCTGAACTCTAGCAAGCGAGAGACGTTCGATGAGTGGCCCAGAGAACTCTCCTTTGGTATTTGTCACCGGAATCTTGACATAGATATTATTACCCCAAGAGGTAATGGCGCGCGCTTGCATTTCCATCTTGTCCAATTCGTCGGCAAAGACCTCGAACGAAATTGGTCGATCGCCTATTACACGCAGAGCTTCCAGAGCGAAAGTCTTATAGTCACTCACTCCAGCTTTACGCATCAGCGTCGGATTCGTAGTGAAACCCTTGACCAAGGGGCTTACCGCCATTTCCTTGATGCCGGCGAGGTCAGCACCGTCGGCGAATAGTTTAATATTCAGTTTGTTGGTGTCATTCATGATATTGCTCTGATTAAATCTTTTTTCTTAGGAGGAATAGTACCATGTATCTTAGTAGAGAGCGCGGCCCAAATATTAGCTATTTTGAGAGATTCTTCAGGACGACTTCTATCTCCCAGACTGAAAGCCGCTAAGAAAGCATCCCCCGCTCCGCAGGGATCCACAGCCCTTACTTTGTAGGCTCTAGTCTTGATATACCGACCATTCACTACGGCTAGGGTACCTCGACTTCCCAGCTTTACGATGACATTCTTCAGATTTAATTTTTTCATTATGGTTGCGAGAGTCTGTTCCGGCTTTTTGATATCGAACTTGGGGTAAACGGTTCTGGCTTCTTTCTCGTTCAGGAGCATGTAATCCACGCCGCGATAGAGATGATGGTTGCTTTTCTTGTGCGATATCTGAACATCCACATATAGCGGCTTTTTAAATTTCTTGCTGATTTTCTTCAAATGGTTGATTAAACCCTTGGTCAGAAGCCCATGCTGGGGATCCATAATTACAATCACATCTACATTTTTTGCTTCTTTCCCAATATAACCAGACAATTTTTTCTCGAGAGAGGCGCTAATATTATGGTTATCGACTTTATTGACCTGTAGTAACTTTTTCCACCCGTCATACCATCTTTTCTTTACTGTAGTTCTGCGAGTGTCATCTATAAGAAATATCTTCTTCAGTCTCGGATGAACAAAAGAGTTATAGTGTTTTGAATCTTCATCAGCCCCCAATACGGTTATAAAGGTAAGATGCCCACCCAACTCTAAGATATGGCTCGCCACTAAACCATTGCCGCCAAAAAATGTGTTCACTTTCCCCTCTTCAACTTCAGGTACTGGAGCATCAAGAGCTTGCCCGACAACATTGCCGTAGATGTAAATATCCAAAATCGTATCACCTACAAGAAGGACTCTTTTGTCCTTAAACGACTTGATAATATCTAGTTTCATTTATGGTATGATACACTCTTTCTTATGAAATATAAATCCTTACTTCTCGACGTCGACGGCACTCTTGTGCCTGTCGGGCCTCATACTATGCCGTCCCAAAGAGTGGTTGACGCTTTAAGACAGGCGCAAAAAATGGTCCACGTTTCGCTTGTCTCTGGTCGATGTCTAGATTGGCTTACGGAAATTTTTCAAATACTAGATTTAACGGACCCTTGCATCATTAATGGAGGTTCACAAATCATTGACCCAAAAACAAAAAAGATTCTTTGGGAACGACCTATATATAAAGAATCTGTCAGAAAAATTTTAGCGCTAATAAAGCAGGATCAGATACCCTTCATTGTCAGTGATAACGGGATCGAGTATGAGAATACATATGAATCTGAATTCCTGAATACCCTGGCGATAAAACTTTCGTATTTTGACTCAAAGGAAAAATCTGACCAATGCTTAAAAACTCTAAGTAGGATACCTGACATTTCTGCTCACAAGACATTCTCTTGGGATAAAGATAGAAACTATAAGATGGACATTTATATCACACACAAAGAAGCTACCAAGCATTATGCTGCTGAAGAATTAGCTAGGATTTTAGAAATTGATACTAGTGAAATGATAGGAGTCGGTGACGCTCGAAACGACGCTCCACTCCTCGATGTCTGCGGATTAAAGGTGGCCATGGGTAATGCTGATGATAAACTAAAGAGGATCACCCACTACATTGCTCCTAGTGTAGACGAGGATGGAGTCGCTCATGTAGTGGAGAAGTTTATCCTTTCTTAACCAATCGCCTCTTATCAACCTCCTGAAGCGCTTCCTCTACCGCGGCTATAACATCCTCAAGACGCGTGGATTGCGCGATGCGCTGTGCTTCTTTAACATCGTGATTTCGCGTATCCAAGACATAGAGAAGGGGCTTGGGATTACCGGGAGCAAAAACCATCTTGTGGATCTTACCTTGAGGCGGCTGGTCCCAAGGACTGACAGGCCCGATGAGGTCAACGGTGGAAACATCAAAGGCTTCTGCAATATAGATAGGACCGGTATTGACGCTTATGAAAACGTCGAGTTTCGATATGCGAGCCTTTAGGTCCTCTGTCGAGATACAGGTGGTGTTGGTAATTTTGGATTGATCGTCGATAGCTGACATAAATGTGCTGGATTCCGGAATTTCATTCTTTCCTCCAAAAATCATGATATGAGCATCGCGCCCTTTGATAAGATAATTCGCGACAGTAGCGAAGTTCTTGGGATCCCATTGCTTCTCCTTATTGCCGGCTCCAGCTGACATGCCTATAAGATATTTGTAGGAACCGGATATTTTGGATATAAGTTCTCTAGCTTTTTTTTCTGCCTCTTCTGAAAATCCGAGGTGTTTCGTCGTGTCATCAGAGAAAATGCCGATTGACTCAAGTGCGCGCAAACGCTCGCGAGGGGCATAGGCGCCTAGGCGGTATGGAAAGGTCTTTATAAAGTGCTTGAGAATTTTGTAAGGACGTGTTTCAGAGGGAGAAATTCCGCCTACCACCCGCGCCGCAACCACTAAGGGCACACCAGCAAGGTAGAGAAGGGCGGCTGGTTCATAAGAAGGTCCTGTCACCATGGCGACATCAGCGTGGCAAGATTTAATACACTCTAGAACTCTCTCCTCTTCGAAATCAAGATATTCGTCAACCAAGCCGCTGTCAGATAAGAGCGAGTGATGCATTTTGGAGTTGCCCGCCACGATAATATGCACTTTTGGCATTTGCTTTCTAATCGCCGCAAACACAGGTGTAGCGCAAACAACATCACCTAACTTCCCGGTTGGAACCACTATGATCTTGGAAATATTTGAGGGTGCTCGGTTAGTAGCACCATGAACAAGCGCCCTCACAATACAGCGTACTAGCAACACAATTCTCTTGATCCTTTTTGAATTCATAGATTTTAAATATTCTTCTTGATGAACTCTGTAATAGCAACACCGCGTTTTTCCCAAGTGAAGCTCTGCACATCGTTATATGCTTTTTTAGCAATAACCTGCGAATGATCATTGTCATCTAACACCCGTTTGATACCCTTAGCAAGCGCATCCCCGCTCTCCGGCTCAACCAGAATAGCGTTTCTATCATTTAATACTTCGGAAATGGATGGCAATCGAGACGTCACAATAGGCACACCAGATGCCATATATTCAAAAAGTTTCATGGGAGATTGAGAATACTCACCTCTAGGATGAGGTAGGAGTAATACGTTCGCGGCTCGTAGAATTTGAGGAAGATCTTTTTGCTCTACCCTACCTAATAGTTTTACATTTGTGGGCAAGTTTATATTAGTAAATTCCAAGGAAATTGAACCGACAAGAAGAAAACGAACTTTAGGCAGGATGCGCGCCGCGGAGATCACATATTCTATTCCCTTCAGCTTACTGACAGTTCCAGCGTAAACACAGATATTTTCGCGATATGAAAGACCTAAACTTTTCCTAGCTTCATCTCTCCCGATTGTACTGACAAATCTTTTTAATGAGACAGCGTCGTGAGCAACAAGTATTTCTTTTTTATAAGACAAGTAGTATTCCCGCATATAATTACTTATCACAATGATACCTTTAGCCATAGTACTCATAATGTAGTCGCGCCAACGCTCACTCCAACCAATGGGTTTTCTATGTATCTCATAAAAAAACGGAATATTTAAAATACGGGCGATAATAGCCGTGGGAACAAAGAAACTTGATCGGAAATAAAGAAAACATGACTCTCCACTTATTTTTTTTCGTAATAAAAATAATATAGCCGGCACATTGAAAAGAGTGAAGGCCGCAATCCCCGACTTCTGGATACTAAAATTACGTAGAAATACAAATTCAGGTGTCCTCGGAAGATCATGATTCTTTTTTATCATATCAAAATCTATCTTCTCGTGGTATTTCGGTAACACCATATGGATAGGTAGTTCGGAACCGATAGAAGCAACGGTATTTAGAATCTGCGTGACATGTGCCCTGGTACTTCGTACATCCATATTGTGAAAATAATACCCAATCATGGATATAAACGCTCAAAATCAAGGATAATCTGTTTGGATGATGTATCCTTTGAATTATGTATTTTTCCTTGCATATGTTCTATTAAATGATACAGGAATACCAAACCGCGATAATTATTACCCCAAAATTTGCCGCCAATTTTTTTAAAATAGGCGGGAAAATATTCTTCGCATAATTTTTGTAAGTTAGCCCAATCAAGACGGTGAAACAAACTGAATAAATCAAAGCCCGGAATATCTGTATCGCCAACATAATCATAATCAATAATACAAAATTGATTTTTGGACAACAGAATGTTATCCAAGGTTAAGTCTCCGTGTTGAATGATCCGAGGCAACCCGATATCGACGGATGGTAACTTGGCTATATACTCCAGAAGCCCGCGTTGATTTGACTCATCCAACCCCGATTTAATTACCGTTTCTTTCGCCAGTTGATCCATGTCTCTCAAAGAATGATTACCCGACTTAGCCAAATACTCCTGAAAACCGAGGTAGCTCGCCATCACAACCCTTAATCCTTTCCTATCCAGTTTTGCTCTCTCACCGGTGCACGCGGTTTCAATACAAAAAATATTCTTTCCATCATCATGTAGATAGAGCGCTTGGGCGAATAGACGAGCGTACGAACTCTCAGCAGTCAGCGCGTTTAGTTTTTTCAAATTATGAAAATGCCGCAAAATTGCTTGCTTAGCTTCATAATTTCTAACTGTCTTCAGGCACAGAAACGGCAAAGACGCATGATTTTTAAAGACTAGAAAAATTACTTTGTCGTTCAATCCTGAACCGGAAGTTACAGTGCTAAATTTTAAATAACTCAAAGGAAGATTATCCTCGGCTAAGTATTTTGCCAAATGTTCCTTGATTACTTTTTCAAAAAGCTTAATCATTTCTGCACAAAAATATTGAAGCTGAAAAACAATTTCCGGTAAATCCACAACAAAAATGAGGAACGCGCGGCCATTTTAGCGATTTTTCTTATTATCGTGTTCGCCGGCATCATATATATTAAGGTATATTTTAATAGTCTAAGATTAGTATAAGGTATTATGATGCGGGGCAGATTATAACCGGGGTAAACTAGATAAAAATCCGGATTGGTAAAACCACTTTCATTAAGTAGTTTCTTGTAACCGGAAATATTATATGTATAAGTGTCATATCTATGGCCGGTTCTTGACAGAGTATATTTATTGGCCAACCACCGCGGCATATAACTTGTAAACTTGAGACTACTATGATCAATGCCTTGTAAATACGCCAATGCGAAACGGTTTTCAATTCCCACATACAAAAATCCTCCTTTCTTTAAAAGTCCTCTGCATATTTTGAGACAAGCAATCTGCGCCTCGCGCGGATCGTTGTATAAATCTGTTCTTCCTACCCATTCCAAGAGTCCGTTCATCACAATCAAGTCAAAACTTTCCTTTTCAAACGGCGGATTAAAAATATCTGCGACGACAGTTTCAATATTGCTTAACCCTTTTGCTTCCGCCAGTTTGTTTAAAAATCTCATTCTGACAACAGAAGTATCGCAGGCAACAACCTTTCTTACGACTCTGGCTAAAGGTAGGGAAATTCTGCCCAATCCTGCCCCGGCATCGAGTACAATCGAATTGTGATCAAGAGAAACAAAAAATCGCCAGTCGGCCCGGTTTTCTTCTGTAGTAAAATCCAACCTGTCTTTGAATTTATCTGTGAAAACAGCCCAGCCTTCTAAATCAATAATGTTCAGAGCTTTTTCGAGTTCGACCTCAGGTACCTTTCCCCAATATCGGTTTTTGGTAAACTGTTTTATTTTCTTCATAGTCGGTCCACCATTGCCACGCAGGCCAGATTAGGATTCTCTAACCTAAGTATGACGGGTAAATACTTTAAAAAAACGTTGTGGCTGGCGGCGATATAAAGATTATAGAACCGGCACGCGAATCCTATCCTGTTCAGACTGTATTCCAAACTTTCTCTGTCCCATAAAAAATAATGTTTGCCGTGCTCGGGCCAATAAACTCTTGCCTCATTATTAAAACCGTAACGATTTGGAACTACGATAAGAATTCGACCATAAGAGTTTAAATTCTTTTTAATGTTAGTGAGCAAGCCGAGCGGATCTTTGATGTGCTCTAGCACCTGGTTCAATACTACAAGGTCAAAACTACCGGGTATATTTAGCGTTTCAATATCCTGCTTGATAAACTCGACTTTCTTATTTAATTTTTCCGGCCGATTAAAAAAATCAACAGCGACAATCTTGTCCAAATCGCTGAATCTTTCCGTAATTGCATTTATCAATTCACCGGAACCGCAGCCGAGCTCCAAAAGAGAGGACTTGTTTTTCAAATTGATAGCCACCAGTTTTAGCAAATTATCCATTTTCATTGGTTGGTTTATCTAAAACGATAATAATCGTTTTGAGCAAGATTCCATAATGCACTCCGCAACACGCAAGCATTTTTTTTATCAAACGCCTGATGCGCGAGTGACTATGAGTATTATACACAATCCGAAGATCGGCCTTTTTTACCATTTTTTTGAGAGCAAAAAAACTTACAAAGTGCAGATTCCAGTCTTCGAGCCGGCTTGATTTGAAGCGAGGAAGCCAACTAATAAACCATAGTCCGGTATGGGTCTCTTTGGGAGCATACCGATTGGGGAAAGAGAGATAGAACTTCCCTCCCGGTTTGAGCGTCCTTCCTATTTCTTTAATCACATCTTCCAGATAAGACATATGTTCCAAGACGCTTGTTGAGTAGGCGTAATCAAAAGTGTTCGAATCAAAAGGAAATTTCCTGCCATCGTATAAATGAAGATTTGGATTGCCAGACATTTTTACTAAATCTGCTTCTGTTTCAAGCCCGTAAATCAGAGTGCCAGTTCTTGCAAATTCTTCAGCTATAATGCCATTGCCAAAGCCGATATCCAACACTTTTTTGCCTACCGGATTTCCAATCGCTTGGACAAAGTCGCTAAAGAAAGCTTTGGCCGATTTGTTCTTTTTGAGCCAATCTTTGACAAATTTTCTTTGGTCGCGGAAGCTTCCGTGCGAAAGAAAGTTCCTTGTGTAGGTCCAAGTATTGGACTCGAATTCAGACATTTTCTTGAGCACAAAAATATGTTCAGATGATACTCCTAATCGCTTTAATATTTTTCTCAAGAAATCAAATCCAAATCCATAACCAGAAAAAGCCGGACCTTTGGCATAAGCGACTACTGAGTAGCCAGTATCTATAAAAATCTTCTCCCATTGATTTCTTCCATAGGCGGTAAATTCTTCTTTATGGTTGGAGAAATTGCCATGCACCGATGGCCATAAAAATTTTTTAAATCTGCTTTCTTTCTTAATTTCCGCAGAAATATTAATGTTATTTTCTAAGTTTATGTTAGAGCCCTGAAAGAAGGCTTCGCCCTTTAGTTTTCCTATAATCCTATCAATAACCAGAAATACTAGGTTAGGGTAATAAAAAAGAAGATAAGAAATCTTGATAGTACGACTAGGCACAATGTGGACGGCATTTCCATCTTCTTTAAGCATAGAGCGCGTCGCGCTTAAAACTTTTTTTGGGTCTTTGACATGTTCTAAAACACTGGAAGAAAAAATAAAATCAAAACTATTATCATCAAAAATTCCTTCTATAGCATCGGCATCAATAGTTTTATACTCAACACTAGGAATTTTTAGCGATTCTTTTATCCTGTTAAAATTTAAATCGGATGAAACAAGTCTTTCTATGTGCGAAGCTAGAAGCGTAGTTTGGAAACCATCGCCAGCGCCAATCTCAAGACCAGAAACAAAATGTGTTTGGGGCAGCAAAGAAAAAACTGTATCAACTTCCTTTTTTCGTATGGTGTGGAGATATTTGGTCCAATCCGGCTTACCGATCATAGATCTTTAGACATTAATGTAACGCAGTATAGCACGTGCATGATGAGAAATTGAGAATTGCTCGGCTGATTTCTTAGCTTCAAAAGCTAAATTTCTTCGTAACTCATTATCATTTTTGATACGTATCATCGCTTGGGTTAGAGCCTCAACATCTTCTCGAGGAACAATCAATCCGTTTTTCCTATGAGTAATAATTTCTTTGGCGGCTTCAAAATCACTAACGATAATCGCCATTCCACGAGCCAATGCCTCTACCAAAACAAGAGGTAGACCTTCGTAACGGGAAGGTAAGACAAAACAGTCTGATGATGAAAATACTTGAGGAATATCATTTCGCACACCGGCAAATATTACCCGTTTTTCAAGACCGTTCTTTTTTACTTCCTGTTCCAATATATCTTGATCTTTTCCCTGGCCGACAATAAGGAGGTAAGTCTCCGCATCAACTTTTTTAAATGCTTCGATGAGGACATCAATGGCTTTTTGATGAATTAATCTACCAATAAATAAATAAAGAAAGGCATCTTGGGGCACACCATATTCTTCTCTTATCCGAGAACTATGATGAGAAGATCGAAACTGTGAGAGATCGATGCTATTGTAAAGAACGTCAATCTTTGCCTCTTTGATAGAATGCCGGATGAGAGATTTTTTTACTGTTTCTGAAACCGCAATAACCTTAGTTGATAGAAATTGTAAACACCAATCAACAAAAAACATTTTGTTTGTTTTTACGTTATCGTAAACATTTTGTTCAAAAGAAATAATATTTTTTGCACCGGCAATCATTGCAGTAATTCGACCGATAGTATTGGCAAACCAAAGCTGGGTAATGACAAGATCCGGTCTAAACACCCTTATAAAGCGTATTAATTTAAACCACGAAGGAATATCAAAAAAATGTTTAAACGAAATACAGTGAAATCTATCTGGCTTAAGATGCAATTCAGCAACAAAACTTTTTAGAGGTTCTGGGGCTAGAGTGACAAGGGATATATCAATACCCATATGAAGCATTTCATTGATATCGCTAACCACCAACCGTTCAGCACCGCCTATACCAAGATTATTTATGGCAAAGACTATCTTTTTCATAATTTTTCAGCTACTTCATAAAAAATCTCGGCTAATTTCCGAGCAAAAATTTCCATCGTAAAATGAGTTTTGACATTCTCTCTGCCGGCCTTGCCCATAGTTTTAGCCCTTGATGGATCGTTCCATAATGACATAATCGCTTCCTTGAGTTCGGTCACATTTTCCGGCGGAACGATCAAACCGTGTTTGCCGGCCATAAAATAATCGATAAGCGTGGCTCTCGTTGAAGTAATAACCGCTTTGGCGAAAGACATTGATTCTAAAAGAGAATATTGGCCGGAACAATCAGAACCGGCCATTTTTTCTTCCGGAATAGTCATGGTCACCACAAACTCGGCCTTCTTAAGCAATGGTTGCGTCTCGGTCCGTTTCAAGTAAAACACGTCCACATTCGGCGGCAATTTTCCAACATTTTTTAAATTTCTTGGTAATGCGGCAATTATAAGTTTGACCGGTAAATCTTTAGCGGCCTCAATGAGGGTCTTATAATCCCGTCCAACATCGCGACCGGAACTAAAAATATAGCGTTCTGGTATTTCTGCCACTCTTGTGTCTTTATCGTAGAAACTATAATCAATACCATAAGGCACATAGTAATTCTTCTCGTGCGGGAAACCAAGATTTTTTAAGAACTCTTGTTGAGCCAAAGAAGGCGATACAATCGCATCTGCTGAAAAAACTGCCTTTTTGATTACCCATCCCTTAAAACCTCGGCTGTTTCGTTTAAGCAGATTGGATAAATAAGTATTATAAATAACCCATTTTGGTTTTTTAAAACGGAGAATATATTTAACGAGAAATAAAGTCAAAATGCCGGAACCGGAAAAAACCACGTCACACGACTTAAGTCGAAACAGTACTGGCAGTTGGGTCAAATTGAAAGAAATTCTCCGTAAGAATTCGGTTAATTGATTCTCCAGAAAAGTCGCTTCAATACCGTAGTTAGCCATGCGGTTTAAACCAATAAGGTGCATATCTGAAACCTTGCCCTTTTTGTATTCTTCATAGAGCTTACGCCTTTGGCCAGCAAACAGATAAAGTACCCGAAGATTCATCTGATGAATTTTGTTATATTAGTGATTCTTTACTATGATTAATATCGTATTTAATTTTTCTTTTTGATAATTCTTTTCCGATCAGTTCAACTATGGCCGGACTTCTAAACTCTCCAGCTGAACAACATATCGCAACACATATGTGCTCATCTGGAAAAAGAAGACTATAAAATGCAATTACTTCTGATATATGAACTATTATAGTTTCGACTCCTTCTTGATTTTTCATAAACTCTATTATTTTTTTCTTTCTTTCGCTTTTGTCTTGGCAGTTTTTTATTTCTTTTTCTCTCCAAGGATTTTTGAAATACGAAACATCGAATTTGAAGTTGGCAGGAGGATTCCCATATTTGTGTCCCCATGACATTAGAGTTATCATGTTTGTGTTTGCCAAACTAGTGTATCAAATCCTTAGGAAATTTCCATCTTGATTTTTTTCAATAATAATTGAAGGCTATGATCTTTTATTTTAAACTTTTTAAGATCTGGATTTCGAACTTCAAGCTTCATGCCGCAAGCGGCCGCTTCCAAAATAGTTTTATCCATGCTTCCGGCGGGAGTAAAATTAACATAAGTTTCATGCGATTGATATAGCTTGAGCGCCTGCTCTTGCGTAACCGCACCAACAAACCTTATCCTGTCTGAAGCTCGGCTTTGGACAAGTCTTTCGTAGTCCTTATCGCAAGGCAAAGCGGAGCCTGCCACAGTAGCTATAAATTTTCCATCAAGCTTATTAAACCACTCTACAAATTCCAAAACTTTTTTTACTGGCGCAATTCGACCTAAGAACAAAATTGAATTGGGTTTTTTAGGAACTGAGGGATCAGGTTTGAAGAAGTCAGTATCAATTCCTACCGGCATTAATTTCGTCTTCTTAAATCTAGCAGCATAAGATTGTGGGGAGGTACAAAAAACTTTATCAGAAAAAAGCACTGCTAGACGAGTAAATAAATTTCCTTTCGCGTGATTCCGCCACAAATATATTCTCTTGCACCACAATTTCCAAAACTTCCATCCAAGCAAAACGTATTCCTGATTCATATGCACAAAGACCGCATCGTAATTTTTTCTTTCTCGCCAAATATATTTGTAAAAATGTACGATATATTGTACATTCGAACGATGTGTTTCTTTGCCCAGAGACAAAACTTGGACATTTTTGGGCAAATTATACTCGCCCATTTCAAGACAAATAATTATCACTTTCTCAAAATTTTTCGCAAATTCCTCAATCCAGCGATGAAAAAATCCTAAAATAGAATCGTTTTTATCAACTTTCTGCGTAATAATCAAAAGTCTCATGAGAGTGTGGCGATAATTTCTTGAGCCGCCAACTTCGGATCAAAATGAGAAATGATCTTAGCTCCTATTTCTTTGGCCACGCCAACATCAGTTGATACGACAGGACATCCCACAGTTTTGGCTTCAACCAAAGTCATGCCATAACCTTCGTATAGTGAAGTGTTGAGAAAAAGATCAGCCGTTTTGTAATAAGAAGGCAAATCATCCGACCATGGTTCAAATACAATATTATCTCTTAATTTATCTGCTTTAGATTTCAATATTTCTTCCTCTGGCCCCGAACCCACGATAATTAAACCGACTTTCGGCATCTTAGTTAGAATTATCGGCATCGCTTCAATCGCTAGGTCAATATACTTCTCCTTAGTCAAGCGAGAAGCCATAAGAATAATTTTTGAAAACTGTTTGTATTTATCATGCAAATTGGTTTTTACCGCAGTATTCTTTATTCTATCAATGTCCACTTGAATCGGTCTAACTTCTATCTTAGTAGCTAGAGCGGGATATCTTTCAATCAAAGAATCTTTAATACGATTACTAACTACTCTGATTTTATCAGCTTTAGCAAGAACCGTTCTTGCTAAGAACTTACGCACCTTGTTTTGAAATCCGGAAAAATATGGGGAAAAAATATCGGTATGAATCTGTACTTCAAGTGGTACCTTAAGAATCGACTTTAGCTTGAGTCCTGCCCAACCACACTCAAATGGATCCTGGGTTGTGATAATCGTGGCTTTAATTTTCTTGCCAATTCTTATGGCATCCAGAGGATAGAACCAACGCGAGAGTGAATTAGTAGGATAAACCCAGACATTATTTGAAATTTTCAATTTAGAATTTTCAATTTTCAATAATCGCAAATGTTTTCGGGTTGCAAACACTATAATATGCAGTTCTACCACTAGATTGCCATATTCCTTGATACGCTGGGATACAGCGCTTCCTTCATCGAAAAGTTTTCTGTCGGAACCAATCATTAAAATCTTTAAATTCTTTTCCATATATCAAGATACTCCTCTGCGATATTTTTCCATGAATGTGAGATTGCGTTCTCTTTTAATTCTTCAACCAGTTTATTATAAATGCGATAATCAAGCGCGGCCTCCATGGAACGTTCCAACTCATCGGGTCTGTGAGGATCGAAAAATAGACCTCCCTCCGGATAAATCTCATTCAGACCAGTTTCTTTGGATATAATGAATGGCTTATTGAAAGAAACCGCTTCAATAATAAAATTGGGGCAAAAATCAGCAAATGCTACGGAGATAGCCGCATAACAATCTTTTATCCTGTCCAAAACTTGTTCATGTGATTTCCCTGTTAATATATCCAGTCGAAATTCCGGATATTTCTTAGCCACACGCTCTCCCACCATCTTGAGAAGTTCTAAATTTTTCTCTGGGATAACTCTTCCGGCCCATAAGAAATTCTTTATGGTTGAAATTTCTCCGTCTTTTTTTTCTGGAATATAATTCCTAACAACATTAGATTTTGGGTATGATATATCATACCTCTTTTGCCAGATTTCTCTCTGCCACTCGGTATTGAATGCCAAGAAATCAGCTCTCTTTATCATCTGTCTCATAAGGAAAGCGACCAGTTTTTCCTTCAAACTCAACTTCGGTATTTTGTCATAAAAGTCCGGCAAAATTAGTGACTTACCGGTTCTGTTTACATAAGCAGACCAGAGATAATCGCCGCCGACCCTTACGATGTTTCTCTTACCTAAGATCTTGGCGCCCCAGACAGAAGGTACTCCGGTAGAGAAAGTGTCAAGTGTCAATACATAATTTGCCCAGAAGATTTGAGGCAAGATTCTGAAGAAGAAAAAGATATGCCTCGCGCCTATCGGCAAGAATTTCTCCGTCCGACCGTAAGAAATCAGTTTTGCTTCGTGCCCCAATTCTTGAAACGCGTTCTTAAGCCCCGAACCATATTGAGTCGGCCCCCCAATATCGGCCCTTGAAAGCCCTGTGGTAATCAAAATACGCATATTCTTATCTTACCTGCCCCGCTATGGCGGGGTCAAAAATCTCTTCTTTCATCCTCTTGGCAACCAAGTCCCAATCATATTTCTCTCTAACAAGTTTTTGGCCATTTTCACTAAGTTTCTGGCGGAGATTACTGTTATTAATAAGTCTTTCTACCTGTTCTGCAATACTTCTGGGATTTTTAATCTTACAAAAGAGTCCGGTCTCACCATCTTTTAGAAAATCGAGTATACCCCCCACAGGAGTAGCAATGACTGGTAACCCGGCGGCCATTGCTTCTATAAACGAACTTCCCATACCCTCCGAAAGTGACGGCCTTACAAAAATATCAGCATCGTGCAAATATTTTGGAATTTCATCTTGAGGCACCAGATCAAGAAATTCCACCGGCAGACCAGTGGCCATACTTTTTAAGTTTGATTCAAGTGGCCCCACGCCGAGAATTTTTAATTTTACATTTTTTGGTAAAAACTTGAGAGCATTGATGATATCTTGTATCCCATTCTTCTCTACTAATCGCGATACTGTAATCAGAACAATTGCTCTTTTGGTCGAAGCTCGGCTTTGACCAACTGACATGAACTTCTCTACATTCACTCCATTCGGGATCACTTTTAGTTTTCCCTCGTAACCCGTCTCTCGCGCCCAATCGGCTAAATAATTCGAAATAGTCTGAATAATATCCGCTCGCAAAAAAATTCTTTTAAACAAAGGGTAAACAAACCGGACTTTATGTTTGATATATGGAATCGGATCGCCTTCTTGTAAGGTCAGCACATATGAAACTTGTGGGAAACGAAGTTTAAAAAACAGTGCGGCAAATCCTGCCCAGTTAGCCATGATAGCCCATATGGCGTCATAAGATTTAGATTTGTGCAATTTTATCCCTAAAAATAAGGCTTTAAATGGGTACAGATTTTTGCTTGTACTTATACGATATATCGTACAATTGCCAATTTTTTCTTTAGGTAAATCAATTTTATCGAAACGCATAGTAATCATGTCAAATTCAATATCAGGAATGCGATCAGTAATCTCTTTTACCGCAATTTCAGCCCCGCCTACCATTGGATGATAAGCAAGAGAAAATATTAAAATTCTTTTACTTGTAGTGAGCATCGTCGAACTACTGAACATCTAGAATTTTCTTGAGTTCTTCCGGACTAGGCCCGGTTCGTTTCGGAGCCAAGGTCTGACCTTGGGAATCTGATTTAAGGTCAGACCTTGGCGGCGGCTGATTGCCCACCACTGCTTTAAGCGCGTCCCGCAGAGCGGAGACACGTTGAACATCCGGCTTGCGCTGATTATCTTTTTCTTCGCTGATTTTCTTAAGAGAGATCGGCTGCGGTGGTTTAAATTCCGCTTTCGGTTCATACTTGGTGGTAGTGGTAAAAGGTTTTTGCGGAATGGGTTTAGGCGGAGCGGTCTTAGGCGCAACTGGTTTGGGCGGAATGACTTTACCCTCTTCGTGCCAGTCGGTGATCCGCTTCTCAACCTCGCTTCTCGGCTTGGCAAAAACCTTGCGAGAGTTGTTAATTATTTCCTGAACATACGATGACCTGGGCTGTTGGATCTGTGGTAAAGTGGTGGCGGAGAACGGTTTGGACGATACCGAGTCAATCATCAGTTTAAGATAAATCTGACGCAATCCGAGATCGACCAAATCTTCGGCAGTAAAGGTGGGGGCAAACTCCTTCTCTAAAACATCAGCATCATAGGCCCCCACGCGAAAGACTATCATGGTACCAACGTTGCCAAAGACGGCATCGCGCACTTCCTCATCCATCTGCTCTATATACTGATGAGCCATAGTTAAATTGAGCTTATATTTGCGGGCTTCCGACAAAATATCGGCGAATGATCTATCAGCAAACGACTGAAACTCGTCCACAAAAAGATAGAACTGGGGCAATTGGGCAAGACGAGAAGCATTTTCGTCCGAACGCGACATGGCCGCAAGATACAACTTGGTAATAAGCATTGAGCCGAGAAGACGGGCGTTACCCTCTCCTACCCTACCTTTGGATAAGTTCACTATCATAATTTTCTTCTCATCCATAATCTGGCGAAGATCAAAACTGGACTTAGGTTGGCCAATAATATTTCTGATTAACGGATTCCCGGCAAATTGACCGATTTTATTTTGAATTGCCGGTGTGGCTTCCTGGGTATATTTGTCCGTGTATTTGGCATATTCATCAATCCAGAAGCTCTTGACCGAAACATCAGTGACATTTGCCACCACTTTGTTCCGAAACTCTTTGTCGGTATACATACGATTCACCGCAAGCAGTGTCGCGCCCGGATATTCAAGCAGGGCCAGAAGGGTGTTCTGTAATATATAGGCCATGCGAGCTGACCATGCATCCTCCCAGATTTTCTCAAAAACCGACATCAGACCATTGACCACCAAATGCCGCTTGTTTACCCCAACGTCTTCCATAATGTTGAAAGACACTGGATATTCCATATCAAAAGGAGCGAAGTAGAGTACATCCTTGATACGTTCTTCCGGCACATACTCAAGAAGTTTCTCTGCCGTGCCACCGTGAGGATCAATAAAAGCCAAACCGTTGCCGTTCTGAATATCTTGAATGGCCATATTCTCAAGAAGAGTGGATTTCCCCATACCGGTTTTGCCGATGACGTAGATGTGTTTGGAGCGATCATCGGCCTTAATACCAAAAGGTTTGCGCTCATGGCGCGCGTCTGTCTCGGCAAAATACGTTACTTTGCTTGAGTCATCCATTTGGCTCATTATACCCCACTTCGCCAAGGCTACGAGGGGGCTAAGCAATAAAAAGCGAACTATTCTAGTAAAAGCGCTTCTTTTGTATATTTATTGGCTGCACTCCAAAGCATCCATGATGTTAACCCAACATCGTAGGTTGCTTTAATTTGCGCTCGTACTTTATCGGGTCCATAAGTGGCGCCAAGATTAAAATCTTGTAACCATGGACGCATTTTCGACGGAGTGGTCGAAGCTCGGCTTTGACCAACATTCCAAGCCACCTCCCTTTTGACTGCGCTAGACATAGCAATTTTCACCACTTCATACGGATGCTCAGCGGGATTGGCAAAACCATTCCAAGTGAACGGATAATGAGAAGGGTAAACCATCGGAGAGACATAGTCAAAATATGGCAGGGCGAGTTCAAGTACTTGGCCAATGTTCATATCATGTTCCGCCGTAGTAGTCATGCCAAAAAGATCTACGGAAAGTACCGGTACTTGTCCTGAGCTCGTCGAAGGATCTCTTAAATTATCATGTAAATATTCAAAAAAACTTTTGAGCATCTCCGGTTTGGTTGTTGTCCCCACGGTCCAAGTATATAAAGTGTCCGTCATATTGCCGTCAGATGGGTAACGGACATAGTCGTAATTAAGCTCATCAAAACCAAGCGCATAGGCCCGTTCCGAAAGTTCTACGATATAGTCCCAGTAGGGTTTGGCTCCGACATCGACGAAAGAAAGTTTTTTATAATCTTTCCATACTTCTCCATTACTCTTACTTTTGACCGCTAATTCAGGAAAAAGTTTAGTATAAACAGGATCTTGGAAAACAGAGATGCGACCAATGGCGTAAATCCCCGCATCATGAAGTTCTTTGATAAATTCTTTGAGATCTTTGACGAAACATGTGGCGGTTTCATTGAATGAGACTTCGCCCGTATAATCTTTGATGTCTATCACTACCGCATTAAGTTCGGTTGTCTCAATCAATTTTTTCAAATCTTCGCGCCAAGACGGAGTGCCCGCCACGCAGGCAGTCATATAAATCGCCTTCAGAGGTTCCGGGGTCGCCAAGTGACTCACTAAAATGGCCTGAATGGCTGCCACTTGAGATTGTTCTCGCACAACTACCGGTGCCACATAAGTAGATTCCAGAAGTGATGGCAACAACACGGATAAAATCAAAACAATAAAACTTATTGCGACGATTGGTGTGAGAATTTTCTTAAACCAAAACATGATCTAAGAAATTTCTTCCTGAATAGCTTGTTGTTTCAGAGTCTCTCTTTGCGCTTCCATTTCAGCCTCTCGACGTTTGTGAAGTTGGCGTTTTTGAGCTTTGGCCTTCAGAGAAAGACGTTTATCTATGGTCGTCCAAATTGAAAGCAAGATGATGGAGAGCCCTGCCACCACTTGGAAAAATGATTCCCAAAGACGAGGGAAACCAAGAAGAGGCAGAAGCGCTATTATTAAACCCAGCGTTATGATGATCCTATTTTTAGGCATATTTTACTTACTTTTATTGATATTATACACGCTTTCTAATATCTCTACATCCTTACCACTCGAACACAGAAGTTCAATATTTTTCTTTTCCATGCTTTTCAGTACAGAAACCCCGCTGGGATCAGCCACCATCTTTTTATATATTTCTCTAAATGCGGCAAAATCTTTTATAAAACAACGTCCACCGGCCCCTCTGCCACTTTTATGAATGGGAGAAGCATATCTCGTCGGTATAAATGGATCCGCCTTTATTGCCTCTTCAATCCTTTTCCAATTTGCCCCCATTTTCTGCGAAAGATCATACATTAAATTAAAAAATATAATCTGCGTATAGCCACCGCAATTGTGCGAGTATTTGATGATTTCCGCTTCAATACTTTTCACGGTAAAATTTTTCGGCGCTTTGGGCAAAATAGAGTGGACAAGTTTTGCCGCTTTTTTGTATTCCAATGTCTCCTTGGTTATACCAACGATATTTACGAATGGGTGTGAAGCATCGTGCCTCGCGGTCGCTTCGCTTAGAAATTCTGGAGAATTCAAAACAATAATACGAGGAAATTCTTCCTGAATTTTCCCAGTTAGCCCCGGTAAGATGGTTGACTTTAAAACCGCAACCTTGCCAACTCCGACCAGAGGCAAGACCTTTCGAATAATACTTGAGTCATATCCTTTCGGAGTGGTTGGAGTGGGCACTGCGACAAACACAACATCGCAACCTTTTATGGCATCTTTATTTTTATTATACGGTTTTTCTTTAGCGTAACGGACAACATGATATCCGCGCGCTTCAAAATCATCGGCGTAATTTTTACCGACATAACCCTGTCCTATAAACCCAATTTTAATTTTATTCATTATGTTTACCCTGATCAAAGTCCTATTTTGTGCGCGCACTAGGGGTTGAACCTAGGACCTTCCGAGTATCAGTCGGATGCTCTACCAACTGAGCTATGCGCGCAAACGCAGAGCAACTATATCAAAAGCGTGTCCCTCAAACAAACGAAAAGGCTCGGGCAGCTATCAGCTGCCCGAGCCTAGAGAAGAAGTCCCTATTACTTAGAATGTGTCGGCGGGGCATATTAAATTGTACTCAAGATGATATCTATCACCCACAGACTCAATGGGAATTTTCTTCCCATTTGAATCCAAAGCACAAATAACATTTCCCTCTCCCCAAGACTTAACAACAATGGGAAGAGAGAGGCTCCACTGTAATGCAGCCCCTAGACCTACCATCAGAGTAACAAATAGGAGACAAATCAAAATTTTTTCACCCATGATTATCCCTCCAAAATGTTTATTTACTATCTAATAGTATTTTATCACACTACTATCAAAAAAGTCAATAGGGCACCTAAAACCCCGCCTAATGGCGGGGTTTTGTATCGTTCTCTATTTTGTTCCGTCTTTGCCAAGCCGTAGCTCATAGAGCGTAGGCCGGTTGGTCTTTCCCAACGTATAGATCGATTTAGGGACCACGATCATCGTCCACTTCAACTTACATTGAAATATCAACACTATAAGTCCGCGACGCGAGGTCGGGACGATTTCAAATTGAATTACTCCACGAGCAGCTTCCGCTACCCGTGCCTTGTTACGACTTAGTCCTTGTCATTGAGTTTACCGTAGGGCACGTTAGACGTGCATTTTGAGTACTCCCAACTTCCCTGACTTGACGGGCGGTGAGTACAAGACTTGAGAACGTATTCACCGCGGTATAGCTGACCCGCGATTACTAGCAATTCCGGCTTCAAGGGGTCGAGTTGCAGCCCCCTATCCGAACTGACGCCGCTTTTCTTAGGATTAGCTCAGGATTACTCCGTCGCAACCTGTTGTAGCGGCGATTGTATTATGCGTGTAGCCCAGGGTATCAAGGGACATGCTGACCTGGCGTCATCCTCGCCTTCCTCCCCGGTTTTTATTCACTAGCGAATAAAAACTAGTTTAATAAGTTACTAAGTTTTATAAGTTGTATAAGTTTAAACTTATTGAACTTTTTCAACTTCTTAACTTTCCAACTTGGTTTTTGTTCTACCGAACAAAAACCGGGGCAGTCTCGCCAGACACTTGTAACTGGCAACGAGGGTTGCGTTCGTTACCCCACTTAAGGGAACAATTCAAATCACGAACTGACGACGGCCATGCATCAC
>Ga0208375_1000934_pt1 | contig 36409 bp, 45 predicted proteins | sample RifOxyD1_FD_184038 | JGI IMG/M metagenome (GOLD analysis project Ga0208375, IMG submission 184038) | Soil microbial communities from Rifle, Colorado - Rifle Oxygen_injection D1 (SPAdes) | ecosystem: Environmental > Terrestrial > Deep subsurface > Rock core/Sediment | place: Rifle, Colorado... | reverse complement strand
CGCACCCATCGCAATCGTTCTTCTTTTATTGTTTTTGCCATACATATTGCCATATCTGGATTCTATCCAGAAACCGCCAAATGTGTGTACACATTACCTCGGTTTATTGACAAAGGATATTGAGACTGGCATAATACTTAATCATTTCCTTGAAAGCCAGCTGGCCACATTCTGTAAGCAGAATGCGCCCAGCTCATCTCTCAAGGGAGATGAACTCCCTGCGGACGGACACCGTCGGGGGAAAGGAGGGAAAATGGACAAGAAAAGAGGCGGTCATGATGGCTTGATTCACTCCGTTTTGAATGAAGTTCTCGAACCCTTCGGGTCCATAGATTATTTTGATACCCATCACTGTAGCCTGATATTCTAGGCCATTCATTAGCTCGTCTCCTTTTTAAAATGCTGATTTAAGTTTAATCATAAAATGGTTTTTGTCAATCTGAGGTTTGACTCTCGGCCATATTTGGCCAGGTAGCCGCTTTTTATTTATGATAAAAGAGATAGAATTAAGATATGAAGATAGGAGATTTGGTTAAGATAAAAATGAAATGGTGGTGGGGACTGTTATTTTTTCTTTTAATCGGCAGTGTTATAATGTTGCTGGAGATTTTATTCATCAAATAACAAAATGAAAAAGATAATTTTAATTACAGTTTTATTATTAATTGCGGTAGGGTTAGCTCTTTTCTTTGTTTTTGATAAAAAACAGAAAAGCGAACCCCTGCCCGAAGAAACAAATCAAATGGGCGAATCACTTAAAATCGAAATATTAAAAGAGGGGACGGGACTTGGCGCTAAAAACGGCGATACCGTAGTCGTGCATTATACCGGCACTTTAATAGACGGCAAGAAATTCGATTCGAGTCTCGATCGGGGCGAACCTTATTCCTTTCCTCTGGGCGCTGGGGAGGTCATCGCAGGCTGGGATCAGGGGCTTTTGGGCATGAAAGTAGGCGAAAAAAGAAAACTTTTTATTCCTTCTGATCTTGCTTACGGGGAAAGGGGAGCGGGCGGGATTATCCCGCCCAACGCCCCGCTGATTTTCGAAGTGGAACTTCTGGAAATTAAATAAATGGCTGAAATTATTTTTCTTATTTTAGCGATTGTTTTGATGCTTATCGGGCTCGGCGGAGTAATACTCCCTTTCGTGCCGGGCGTGCCTTTAGTGTGGCTCGGTCTTTTTATTTTTGCTTTAGCCACCGGTTTCAAAACGATTTCTTTGGCGACCATCCTGATTTTTTTAGCTCTGACAATCGCTTTGACTGTTTTAGACTTTACCGCGCCGCTGTGGGGAGCGAAAAGATATCAGGCAAGTAAATGGGGAATTGTCGGCACATTTTTAGCAACCATTGTCGGTATTTTCTTTTTAGGTGTTTGGGGGATTGTGCTCGGGCCTTTCTTGGGCGCCTTCATCGGCGAATTAATTACCGGACGTGGAGAAAAGCAGGCCTTCAAATCAGCTTCGGGCGCCCTTTTGGGGATCGTGCTGAGTACTCTCGTCAGGCTGATCTTAGCTTTGATCATGTTCGGCTTCCTTATTGCTGCTCTTTAATGATATGATGAGATAAGATTACGGAATATCAGACATGGATTTCCATAACACTTTTTTATATCATTTTGTCGTAGCTTCAATGTCGTTTTTACTCGGCCTCGTTTTTTATTCGGCGGGAATAGAGTTGGGCCGGGTTATCGCCGGGGTTGCTTTTACCCTTCTTTTTTTGACTCTAATTATCGGCCCTTTAATGAGGCTTTGGAGGCCGGCTCTTGAGGTTTTGCCCTGGCAATTGCCTTGGAGCTGGCGAGGGGAGCTCGGTATTTGGTTTACGATTATTTCGATTATCCACATGCTTTATGTTTTTAACGGCAGGCAGTGGGACGTTGCAGGTTATATGGCTGGAATGCGGTTGGCGGATCTTGTCGCGTTTACTGCGTTATTTTTGGCGCTAATTTTAGCGGTTACCTCTTTGGGCCCAGTTATTAAATTCTTGGGAGTCGTTTCTTGGAAATGGCTCCATAGTTTCACTTACGTTGTTTTTTATCTCGTGGGCGCCCATGTTATCAATCACGCTTTTTTAAGACCGGATCGGCCGGAAGACTGGCTTCATTGGCTGTATTTAATCATGATATTAATTGTGTTTATTTTGCAATTCAGCGCTTTTGTAAAAACTATTGCTCAATCCCGCAAGAATTTAAAGTCTTTATAACCAAAAACGGCCCTGCGGCCGTTTTTAGATACCCCTGAAAGCAGTGTTATTTTCTCAAAATTTTAGGTATGGGCAGGCCGATTTTTCCGAGATTATCCAAAATTGAACCGGCTAAGGCCAGAAGAATCAGCCAATAAGCCGCGGTTACTATTATGGATAGCGAGGGCAGGACTTCGCCGACCGCCGAAATGACGGCATAGCCGAAGACATAAACGAGCACTCCTCTTTTCATGAATCCGGCGAGTTTCCCGATGACGAACTGTTTTTTCATCATCGCGGCGATAACGCCCAAAACCACGTCAATGCCGATCAAGAGGACGATCATCTGGATCTCCTTTGTCGCGAGAATTTCTATGGACATAGTATTTTCTTATTTAAAAGACGCTTCGACCTTTAAATTACTCCATTATAAACCCAAATAGCCTTGTCAACAACCCGCTACCGGACCGTGGTACAATAAACTTATGCCCGAAAGAAAGGTAATTTTAGTTGACGAAAAAGATAATCCGTTAGGTACGGGAGAAAAGTTGAAAACCCATCAGGAGGGGAAGCTCCACCGGGCTTTTTCAATTTTTGTTTTTAATTCAAAAGGGGAACTGTTGCTCCAAAAAAGAGCCCGGGGGAAATATCATTCGGGAGGGCTCTGGACGAATACCTGCTGTTCTCATCCCGAGCCTGATAAAAACCTTAAAGCCGAAGCCGAAAAAAGACTGCAAGAAGAGATGGGTTTTACGTGCGATTTAAAGGAAATCTCCAGCTTTGTCTACAAGGCAGGTCTCGGGGACTTGATTGAATACGAGTTTGACCACGTCTTTTCAGGAAAATTTGACGGCAACCCGGAGCCTGATAAAACAGAAGCCGAAGATTGGAAGTGGATCAACTTAACGGAGTTAAAGCAGGATGTCAAAGACAGCCCCGAAAAGTATACTTACTGGTTCAAAGCAATATTAGAAAAGGGTTTTGTAGGGAAGTGTTGACAAAGGGCCTTATGTTTGCTATGATAGGGGCATAAGATATCTCACTTAGACCGCGAACAGATTTAATGTCGCAGTTATGTGCGACATTTTATTTTGATTATGAGTACAAGACATTTCGACAGGCAGTCATTTAGAAAACATTCCAACTTCGGCGTTCCCAAAAGACGGCCGGGTTTTGCGCAGCCAATCAGCATCGATAGGTTTATCAATAAGAACGTCCTCGCACAGAAAGCGGAAGTTTTCGTGCCTGTCCACAAGTTTGAAGATTTCAAAATCGACCAGAGGCTGAAAGCCAACATTCTGGCCAAGGGGTACAAAGCCCCGACTCCCATCCAAGACAAAATCATCGAGTCTGTCTTGCGGGAACTGGATGTCGTGGGTATTGCCAATACCGGCATGGGCAAGACCGGCGCCTTTCTGATTCCTTTGATCCAGAAAGTACTGTTAAACCCCCAGGAAAAAATATTGATTGTCGTGCCGACGAGGGAACTCGCCACGCAGATCAACCAGGAGTTTAAGAGTTTTTCGCGCGGCATCAATATTTATTCCGTCTGCTGTGTCGGCGGAGCCGCCATTGGCCGGCAGATTACCGAATTGAAAAATTACCGCAACAATTTCATCATCGGCACCCCGGGCAGATTGAAAGACTTGATCCAGAGAAGGTTCATCAACCTTTCGAGTTTCTCCACGATCGTTCTGGACGAAGCCGACCGGATGCTCGACATGGGGTTTGTGGCGGATATGAGATATATTATGGGGCTGATGCCGGGTAAGCGCCACGCGCTTTGCTTTTCAGCCACCATGCCCAGGGAAATTGCGCTTTTGGTGAATGAATTTCTAAAGAATCCCGTGACCGTCTTTGCCAAAACCGGAGACACGCCTGAAAACATTTATCAGGACATCGTCAGGGTTTCTCACAGCGGAAAAGTAGAAACGCTTTGCAACTTATTGGCGAAAGACGAATTCCGCAAAGTGCTCATTTTCGGCCGAACCAAGCACGGCGTGGAACGATTGTCCAAAAACTTAACGAGGTACGGCTTTAGGGCTGATTCCATCCACGGAGACAAGAATTACGCCAGCCGCATCAAGGCTTTAGAGTCTTTTAAGGCAGATTATATTACTGTTTTAGTCGCGACCGATGTCGCAGCCCGTGGCCTTGATATCCCTGATGTGAGCCATGTCATTAATTACGATGTGCCCGCAACGTACGAGGATTACGTGCACCGGATCGGCAGAACCGGCCGCATCAACAAAAGAGGCGTGGCCTTAACGTTCGTTGAATAATAACATGAGCGAGATCAATATCAGGAACATTGCCATTATTGCTCACGTCAACGACGGCAAAACCACCTTAGTTGACGCTTTGCTGCGCCAATCCAAAACCGATTTGGGGAAAGATTTGGTTGATCAGACGTGCGTCATGGACAGCAACGAATTGGAAAAAGAAAGAAGCATGACGATTTTTTCCAAGAACGCGGCCGTCTATTATAAGGATACTAAAATCAATATCATCGACACGCCCGGCCACGCCGACTTTGGCGGAGAAGTGGAAAGGGTTTTGAATATGGCTGACGGCTGCCTGCTTTTGGTTGATGCCAAAACAGGACCGATGCCCCAAACGAGATTCGTTTTAAAAAAAGCACTGGAGACCAATCACAAGATTATAGTGGTTATCAATAAAATAGACCGGGATGCCGTCCGGCCCGATTTTGCCCTTAACGCGACCATGGATTTGTTTTTGGAATTGGGAGCCGGGGAGCGTGCTTTGGATTTCCCGATTGTTTACGCTGCAGGAAGAGAAGGCAAGGCGGGCTTGAAGCAAGATTTAGATAAAATGACCGATATTACGCCTATTTTTGACGCGATTCTCAAACATATCCCAGCGCCCTTAGGTGATAAGCAAAAACCCTTGCAGATGCTGGTGACTGCGATTTTCGGAGACGATTTTAAGGGAAGGATCTGCGTCGGCCGAGTTTATAACGGCGTGATTAAGGCCGGCCAGGAAATAGTCCACATCAATCGTCTGGGCGAATCAAAGAAATACCGCCTGACTTCCTTGATGACTTTTTCGGGTTTGGGCAGAGTTGAAACTGCCGAAGTTTCGGCCGGAGATATTATGGCCATGTCTGGAGTGCCGGATGTCACGGTCGGGGAAACCATTGCCGATTCGGAAAACCCAGAAGCCCTGCCTCTGATTAATATCGAAGAGCCGACGGTAAAAATGACGGTCCTCGTCAATGATTCGCCTTTTGCCGGCCAAGACAGTCAATTTTCCACTTCGAGGCAAATCAAGGCAAGATTATTAAAAGAACTGGAAACGGACGTGGCTCTCAAGGTTGAGGAAATAAATAGCGTGAGCTGGACGGTTTTGGGCCGGGGCGAATTGCATCTGGCGATTTTAATAGAAATCATGCGCCGGGAAGGCTACGAATTCCAGGTTTCGCGGCCCCAGGTCATCGTTAAAGAAATCAACGGCCAAAAACTGGTGCCGTTTGATAAGGTTTATATTGAAACTCCGGAGCAGTTCCAAGGCACGGTCATCCAGGAATTAAGCAGTAGAAAAGGGGAGATGACCGACATGAAAAAAATAGGAGACACGGTCCTGTTGGAATTCGTGGTGCCCACCAGAGGTCTTTTCGGATACAAGAACGAATTTTCAACAAATACGAAGGGGCTTGGAGTCATGAATACGATTTTTCATAAATACGATAAAGATCCGGGCAACTGGAAAGAGGGGACCCAGGGTTCTTTGGTCGCCCACGAAACGGGCACAACCAATTTTTACGGGATGGGGAACGTCCAGGGCAGGGGCATTTTGTTTTTCGGGCCGGGCGTCAGGGTTTATGAGGGACAGGTGGTGGGGCAGAATTCCAGAAATGAAGATATCCGGGTGAATGTCTGCAAAACAAAAGTCCTTTCCAATAACCGCAACAAAGGCGACACTCACGATGATCTTCTCAAGGAGCCCAAAATCATGGGCTTAGAACAGGCGCTTGAATACATCAAAGACGATGAACTGGTGGAAGTGACTCCGAAAAACATCCGCATCAGAAAAGTATATTTGGACGAAATCAGCGCCAAGCGCGCCGCCCGGAAAGAAAAAGCGGAACAATAGAAAAACGGTTCATTAATTTGAGCCGTTTTTTTGTTTTAGGTACGGACATTTGGCACCCCAGATAATCTAAGAGCTTGATTGGGCGTTAAGCCGTTTAAACCACAGTGTTTTGTATTATTATATTCCACGTTCCAGGTTCTTAATTTGCTTTTTAGCTCTTCAAAAGATTTAAATTGCGTCTGCTCGTAGAATTTTTCCTGGTCTTCCCGATGCGATCTTTCCACGAAAGCGTTCTGCTGCGGTTTGCCTGGATCAATCAGGTAATGGGCAATACCTTTTTCTTTGCATGCTGCGTCAAGGGCGTGGAGTCTAGGAAAAGGCAAGTCGCTTTTGTAGTAGCCGGTGTATCTGTTGGTAAAGCAGGCGCCATTGTCTGTTTTGATCGCCTTGATTGGAAAGTCAGCGACGCTAAACAATTTCTTCAGGAACCGAATGGAGTTAAAGGTGGAGATGTCATCGTAGGCTTGCAGGTATCTCCATCTGGTAGAGCAGTCAATGGCCGTGAATTGGTAGTATTTCCGTCCTCTTATCTTATCAGGGACGAATTTCACGTCTATCTCCACTAATTCGCCCTTAGCTAAAGGAATTTTAACATATTTCCAAGAAATCTTCCTTGTTCGGTAGCGGCGAGTGAGTCCTTCGGTCTTAAGTATCTTGCCGATAGTGCGGTGATGGATAGAGATGCCTTCATCTTCCAATTCCCAGCTCAGTTTCAAGGCGCATCTTTTCTTTTTCTTTCTTAACTCAAGTATTCTCTCTTTGATCCGGATTGGTGTTTCGTTCGGCTGGGTCTTTGGTCTGGTAGATTGATTCTGCAATCCGGCCATGCCGCGTTGCCGGTAAGCAGCCAGCCAGTATTTAATGGCTCTTTCGGAGAAAGGACAGACTTTAGCCATATCCTTGATACTTATCTGACCATCAAGGATAGGCTTAATCCAGCGATATTTCTCTTCTTGGGTTGAATTGGGCATAGTTTTCATACGCCCCCAGACTACCAGAAAGGTGCAAAAAGTGTGTGCACATTACCGACTTGACTTGACAAAACAGAGATTTCTGTTATAATTAAGGCATTCAAAATAGAATATGGAAAGAGGAGATAATTAAATGAAGAGATTCTTTAAGAGATTCTGTAAAGGGTTTTGGCTGATTTTGAGGTACGGGCCGGCGAAAGTCGCAGATTGGCACAAAGAGTCGAATTGCGATGAAATAACCGAGCTCAATAATTGGCGGTTCCTTTTGAGAGAGGGCAAGAGAGAATTGGCTAAGGCGAAAAGGCTGGAAAAAAGTGGTATGGAATATTCCATTTCAGTCATTTCGGCAGACATCAGGAAATTCAAAGCGTTCAATGACGAAGAGGGGCACCTGGCGGGCAATGAAGTTTTGTGCAAGATAGCAGCCTTGTTAAGGAAAGTTTTCCGGGAGGTCGATATTGTCTGCAGAGTCGGCGGAGACGAGTTTGTTGTTCTACTGCCAGAAACAACCATCGAGGGAGCCAGAGTGGCTTTAAACAGATTGCAGGAGGCGCTTAAGGAATTGCGTTCGCCGGGCGGGAGAGAGGTCATCTTAGACTGCGGGGTTACCGAAGTCGGGAAAGCTTCTCTGGAAGAGCTGCTGCAAAAGGCAGATGCGGCAATGTACAAAGCGAAGAAGGGGCTTAAACCTTGAGTTTAAGCCCCTTTTTGTTAGGATGAAACATATGCCTTTATCAATCGGAATCGTGGGATTGCCCAATGTGGGGAAATCCACATTATTTCAAACCATCACTAAAATCCAGGTAAATATTGCCAATTACCCTTTTTGCACCATTGATCCTAATGTGGGCGTAGTTGCCGTGCCTGATGGAAGGGCAGATAAACTGGCCGAGCTTACAAAGTCTCTAAAAAAGATCTATACCACGATTGAGTTTTACGATATTGCGGGATTGGTTAAGGGCGCCAATAAGGGAGAGGGCTTGGGCAATAAGTTTTTGGCTAACATCAGGGAAACCGATGCGATTGTTTATGTTTTGCGCGCTTTTTTGCAAAAAGACATTATTAACACTCGGGAAGAAGTTAATCCCGTCGCCGAAAAAGAAATCTTGGATACGGAATTAATTTTAAAAGATTCAGAAACCGTGGAAAAAAGAATGCATGGGTTGGCGAGCGATGTCAGGGCGGGTAAAAAAGAATGCATTAAAGAATATGGGGTGTTGGAAAGAGTTAAAGGATTTTTAGATCAGGGCAAAGTTTTAATTGAGCAGAGTTTCAGCGCGGAGGATAAAAAAATCATCGACCAATACCAGCTGCTGACGATGAAACCCAGGTTTTATTTGCTCAACGGCCGCGACGAAGAAGTGCCCAAAACTATTATTGAGACGTTCCAAAAGCGCTACAGCGGGCAATTCCTGATTGTAGATTTAATCACCGAGTTCGGGGCTGCCGGCCTTAATCGCGAAGAAAGAATTGCTTTGGGTTTGCCCGAAGAATCGGAAATGGGCCTGTTGATCAAGAAAGCCTACGAAATTTTGGGGCTGATTACTTTTTTAACAACGGGGCCTGATGAAACGCGGGCCTGGACGCTCAAGAGGGGGTCTCTGGCCCCGCAAGCCGGGGGAGCCATCCATACTGATTTCGAATCGCACTTCATCAAGGCCGATGTCATCAACTGGCAGACGCTTCTTGAGGCCAGCGGGTTTGCGAAAGCCCGGGAAAAGGGGCTGATCCGCACCGAAGGGAAAGAATACTTAGTGCAGGACGGAGACGTCATCGAAATCAAACACAACGCCTAAAACAACCCCGCCCTCTATGCCACCCGAATTATGTTTCTATTGGGAAAAGGAAAATTTCCTAATCCAATATTTGAAACACATTCAGACAGCTTAGAGGGCGGGGTCTCATTCTAAAGATTAGCGTCCAAATCTTTGGGTGCGTCTCTTGGAATGACAATCGCGGCAATAGATCGGTCTGTCTCCAGAAGGCTGAAAGGGAAGCTCGGTAATCTCTGTTCCGCAATCGGAACATTTCCAGCTTCCTTTGACCATTTCTCTGGGAGCAAAATCTCTCGCCGGCCGGTCGTCAAATTTCTTGAATTCCATTGTTTTGCTTAAATTAAATAGCGACCTTTTTATGATTCCTAAGTCGCTCTACTTACTTTTGCTTTATAGCGAGCGGTAGGCCGCTCGATATATTGAGCATCCTGCCCACTATTGAAAAGCTACTCCTAAGAGACTTCGACTTACTCATCTTTCTTGATTATACTCCCTATTACAAATCTGTCAAGGGGGTGGTATGATACAGTTGTCGAAAGTTATCAACATTAATTTTACTAATATGAAAGGTTTTGTTCAAAACATCGAAAAAGCAACATTAGATAACAATAATTTCCGCAAGGTGTTGTATACTAGCAAGCACAGCCAGCTCGTTTTAATGTCTTTAGCGCCCAGTGAGGAAATCGGCATGGAGGTGCACCAGGATAACGATCAGTTTTTCCGTTTTGAAAAAGGGCAGGGGCAATGCATCATCGACGGAAACGAATATGAAATCACCGACGGGTCGGCCGTAGTCGTTCCAGCCGGAGCCCAGCACAACATTATCAACGTCTCCGGTTCTGAGCCGCTGAAACTGTACACGATTTATTCCCCGGCTCACCACAAAGACGGCATTGTGCGTGCGACCAAAGCGGAAGCCGTGGCCCAGGAAGCGGAATTTGACGGTCAAACCACGGAATAAACATTATTTTGGTGATTCAATTGGGGGAGGTCGAGCCTCCCTCAATTTATTTTAGGATTCGTGATAAGATAATGTATATGAACAAAATCATCATTTTAGCCATATTGGTCGTTTTGGTTTTAGGCGGAGCCGCCGCTTACTTTAAGCTTTATCCCGGTGCGGTACCTTATGAGATCTCGCCTTCGGGTTTGATTAAAGTGACGAGTCCTCGGGCAAACCAAACCGTTCAGAGCCCGCTGGTCGTTAAAGGAGAGGCTAGGGGTTTTTGGTTTTTTGAAGCAAGTTTTCCGGTGAAGCTTTTTGATAAAGACGGCGATTTGCTGGTTATGGGCATTGCTCAGGCTAAATCAGATTGGATGACCGAAGAATTCGTGCCGTTCGAAGTAACGCTTAATTTCGTGGCGCCACTTGCTACTGAAAAAGGAGCCCTGGTTTTAATAAAAGATAATCCTTCGGGATTGCCCGAACACGATGAGAGTTTCAGTATTCCCGTCGTTTTGGAAAAGGCGAGCGTGCCCGAGCGCTTAATCGACCTTTACTATTACAATCCGAATTACGACAAAGACGAATCGGGCAACATTATGTGCAGCCGGCAGGGACTGGTTAAAGTCCAAAGGATCGTCCCTGTTACCCAAACGCCGATTCAAGACGCCGTTAAACTGTTATTGAAGGGAGAATTAACAGAACAGGAGCGCATCTACGGTGTTACCACCGAATATCCTTTGGAAGGGGTGTCTTTGGGGGGCGCTTCTTTGAAAGACGGCGTTTTAACTCTTCAATTTAACGATCCCAGCAACAGAACCGGCGGCGGCTCTTGCCGAGTCGGCATCTTATGGTTTCAGATCGAGGCTACGGTCAAACAATTTGCCGGGGTCGAGCAAGCCCGCTTTTTACCGGAGGAGCTTTTCCAACCCTAAATACTGATTATGTCTGAAAGTAATCAAACAATTTTTGACGTGGCAGTGATCGGTGGAGGACCGGCCGGATTGATGGCTGCGGGCAGGGCGGCTGAACTTGGCAAAAGAGTCGTGCTTTTGGAAAAGAATAAAAAGCCGGGCCGGAAACTCGTGCTTACGGGCAAGGGCCGGTGCAATATCACCAATGCCGAGTTTGATTTAAGAAAATTGGTGGAAAATTACGGCAAGAAAGGCCAATTCCTTTTTCATGCTTTTCATGTTTTCGGGCCGCAAAAAACCATCGAGTTTTTTGAGAAGTGGGGCTTGAAAACAAAAACAGAAAGAGGCCGGAGAGTTTTTCCGCTAAGCGACGACGCCCAAGATGTTTTAAATGTTTTTATCAAGTATTTATTGAAAGGCAAAGTCAAGATGACTTACGGCGCCGAAGTGCTGGATGTCGAAAGAAAAAAACATCACATCAACAAACTGATTTTAAAAGACGGAAAGATTGTTGCCAGGAACTATATTATCTGTACCGGCGGCAAATCTTATCCGGCGACGGGATCTAACGGCGACGGCTACGAATGGGCCAAAAAACTGGGCCACAGCATTGAAGACTTGAGGCCGGCCTTAGTGCCCTTAAAGATAAGGGAAAAATGGGTCGGGGAGCTCCAGGGTTTGAGCTTAAAAAACGTTGAAATAACTATCCTTCAAAAAAACAGAAAAGAAGCCGGTATTTTTGGCGAATGCTTGTTTACGCACTTTGGGTTGTCGGGGCCGATTATTCTGGATGTCAGCCAGCAAGTCGGAGAACTTTTGAAGAAAGGAGCTGTCGAAATATCGCTTGATTTAAAGCCGGCTTTGGATTTTGAAATACTAGACCAAAGGCTCCAGCGTGATTTCCAAAAATACCATAACAAGTTTTTCCAGAATGCCCTTGACGATCTTTTGCCCCAAAAGATGATCCCGATCATTGTTAAGTTCTCGGGCATCGATCCTCAAAAGAGGGTAACCTATATCACCAGGGAAGAAAGGCACGGCTTGGTCAGGCTTCTGAAAAATCTTAAAATGACGGTCGGCGAGCTTTTAGGTTTTGAGTCGGCGATTGTGACGAGCGGCGGTATTTCCTTAAAAGAGATTGACGATAAGACGATGAAATCAAAAATCGTTGATAATTTATTCTTTGCCGGAGAGATTATCGATGCGACCGGGCCCAGCGGCGGGTTTAACCTGCAAATGTGCTGGAGCACAGGGTATCTCGCAGGGGAAAACGCCTGACTTGACAGGGGTTCTCGGTGCGGTAAAATAATTAAAGTATAAAAAATCTATGGCGGATCTAAAAAATAAAGTGGCAATCGTTACCGGAGCAAGAAGGGGAATGGGCAGGGCTCATGCTTTAGCTTTAGCGAAAGCCGGAGCTAAGGTCATTGTAGCCGACATTTCCCAGGAAGAGTGCGAAAAAGTCGTTCAAGAAATCAAAAAAAATAAAGGCGAGGCGATTGCCGTGAAATGCGATGTTACCAAGAAAGAAGAAATAGATCAGATGATCCAAACGGCTGTGAAAGCATGGGGCAAGTTAGATATTTTAGTTAATAATGCCGGCATTGCCGAGTTTGTGCCTTTTATGGAAATGACCGAAGTAGAATGGGATAAAACCATTAATATTAACTTGAAAGGATATTTTCTCTGCGCCCAGGCAGCGGCCAAAGAAATGGCGAAGCAAAAATCACCTGTCCGCAATGCTTCGCATAGCGATGCAGGCGGGGGAGCAATAGTTAACATCGCTTCGGTGGCGATGGGCCAAATTGGAGTCGGTTTCCCCAACCTTACTCACTACTGCGCCTCTAAAGGCGGTATCGTGGGCATGAGCGAAGCTATGGCGATTGAACTTGCCACTTACAATATACGAGTCAATGTCGTTTCTCCCGGGGTTATTGACACTCCCATGATTGACCCTGTCAGGCAAGACAAGGTATCAATGGAAGGGATTTTGGGCCGGGTGCCTCTTCATCGGGTAGGCAAGCCCGAAGAAGTGGCCAACGCCGTTGTGTTTTTGGCTTCGGATGACTCTTCATATATGACAGGTTCCGTGGTGGTCGTTGACGGCGGTTGGTTAGCCGCTTAAACAATGAGTTCCCTTTCAAGAAATCAACTCTCTTTCAGAAAGGTCAGCCGTTATCTCTCGATAACGGCGTTGACTTTTGTTTTAATTTTGTTAGAGTATTTTTATAGCAAAGTTATTTGACAAAAAAATATTAGAAGGAGGAAAAACTTGGCAGAATCAGCAGTTTCCGGCGGCACAGTACCATTTAGGGGGAGCGGGAAGATGATGCGGGACAAATTCGTCGCCACTCTTCTTGGCGGGGCGGTTGGAGATGCCTTGGGCGCACCGTTGGAATTTATGACGGCCCAGGAGATAGCCAATCAATACGGCACGGCCAGGGAAATGATGGCCGGCGGGGCGTACGACTGGCGGTGCGGCGAATGCACCGACGATACTTCATTATCGCGTTGTGTCGCCGAAAGCCTGATTGAATGCAAGGGATACAACCCCAAAGACATGGCCCAGAGGTTCCTCAAGTGGTCCAAGACCGAGGAGGCCAAAGACATCGGCAACACGACCAAGGAGGCTTTAGCCCGGCTGGAGAGCGGCGTGAAATTCTCTGCGTCAGGTATTCTGAAAAACCCGACGAACGGTTCAGTCATGAGATGCGCGCCTTTAAGCCTGATGTATGTCCATCAGGAGGATGCCCTCATTGACGTGAGTATGGAAGTTTCAGCCATCACCCACGCACACCCCGAGGCAAAGCTCAGCTGCGTTTTCATCAATCTCATGATTGCCAAGATGCTGTTGGGATTTGACCGGAAAGCCGCTTACGATTATGCGGCAAAGAAAGTAAGAGAGATCGACCGCGATTTCATCAAGCAATACATCGGTTCCTCTTACAAGCCGGAACCCAGCAAAGGACTGGCAGTTAACACCCTATTGCTGGCCACTTCAAGCTTTATGAAAGCCCAATCCTTTGAAGAAACGGTGACCAAAGCTGTCAATATGGGCGGAGACGCTGATACGACTGGAGCCGTAGCCGGTGCCTTAGCTGGAGCATATTTCGGGAGCACAGGCATACCTCAAAGATGGTCCTCAGTGCTTAAGCCCAAACCAGCCGAGCATTTTATGACGCTGGGCGAGCAGCTGTTCAAAATGAAAATATCCTGAAAGATGCCAGAACTTGCTTCAATCGATTGATCAACGCTGCCAGGAGATGAAGCTTGTCAGACAATAACAGAAATTAAAATAGAAAGAGGGGCCCGCCTAAAAAGGTGAGCCTCTTTTTTGTTGCTTAGAATCGGCTTGACCTCAAATAACGTTTCGCGCATAATGGAGAAAGAGCATGAAAAAATCTAAGAAAATCAAAAGAGCGAAAAAGATTTCCCAGAAACGAAAAATCAGAACCGCTCCAAAGCCAGTTGAAAAGAAGCCGGCTAATCCTCCTAAGGCGGCGGCAGAACTTGTCCGCCGGACGAAAATCAGGATTATCGGGCTTGGCGGTGGTGGCGGCTCGATTGTTTCGGAAATCGCGCGGGACTTAAAAAGAGCGGATTTCGTCGTCGCCAATACAGACGCCAAAGCCCTGAAAGAAGCCTCAAAGCACACCAGGGTCTTGCAGTTCGGTCAGGAAATAACGGGCGGCTTGGGCTGCGGCATGGATGCGAGGCTGGGGCAGAAAGCGGCCCGGGACGATAAAGCAAAAATCGCCAAGCTTTTTCAAGGCGTTGATTTATGCATCTTAGTAAGCTGCCTGGGAGGCGGTACGGGGTCAGGGGCTGCTCCCGAGCTTGCTAGGATCGGCCGGGAAGCGGGCACGATAGTTTTCGGCATTTTTACTCTGCCTTTTAAATTTGAGGGCGGCAAAAAATCGTATCTGGCCAAAAACAGCTTAGAGAAACTGATACCGAACCTCAACGCCGTTTCGATTATTCCCAACGAAAACATTTTTAAGATCATTGATAAGAAAACTCCCTTAAGAGAGGCTTTTTCAACCATCAACAGTCGGCTTTCAGAAAATCTTCGCGGACTGATCGAAATGATTTATATGCCGGGACTCATTAATATTGATTTTGCGGACGTCAAAACAATTTTGGAAGGCCGGGGCAAGCTGACTTATTTAAACAGCGCTCAAGCCCAAGGGGCCAACCGCGCCGAGGAAGTTTTAAAGGAATTATTAAAAAGTCCCTTGAACGAATATAATATCGCGGGGGCAGAAAAGATGCTTTTTAATATTACGGCTTCTCAAGATATCGGCATGAAGGAAGTGGAGCAAATTTCAAAGACGATTTCCGATTTCAACCGCCGGGCCAAAATCATCTTCGGTGTTTCCCAAGACAACAATTACAAAGACAAGGTCAGGATTTCGTTGCTGGCTGTTGGCTGCGGCCGGGAAGAAAAACCCAAGCCCAAATCCAAACCAAGACCGAAAAAGAAACGGAGGCCCAAAACCAAACCGAAGCCCAGATCCAAGGCTAGAAAGAAAGCTAAGCGGCCGGCTTTAAATAAAAAATCCGCAGCGGTTTCGGTGCCCGTAGCAGCGTCAGACAACGAAGAAGAGCCGGCTAAAGCCTTAACCAGAAGAAATGCGCTTGATTTAAGGAAAGAGGTCGAGAAAGTGGAAGAAGAGATGGAAGCAAAAGAGAAGAAGTGGGATATCCCGGCCTTTCTAAGAAGGAAAACACAAGAAAACGAGCAGACATCGAAATAAACCATGTAAAATGATCGAGGCCCGGCCTCGATCATTTTTGTTGAGGTTAAAACTTGCTTATGGTAGAATAATCGAATGGAAACTATTTACGATTTAATTATCATCGGCGGCGGTCCGGCAGGCATGACGGCCGGTATTTATGCTGCCAGACAACAGTTAAAAACGTTGCTCGTCACTAAAGAATTCGGGGGACAGATGGCAAAAAAAGCGGTCAACATCGAGAACTATCCAGGGTTTGAGGAGGTTTCGGGCTTAGATCTTATCAAAAGCTTTGAAAAGCATCTCAAGAGCCATGAAATAGTTATTGAAATGAACGCGGTCAAAGCCGTGAAGAAAGACGGCGACGTTTTCTCGCTAACGACAGCTGACCGAAAAGAATTTAAGTCAAAAACCGTGCTCATAGCTTCGGGCGCCGACCCGAGGCCTCTGGAGGTTGAGGGCGAAAAAGAATTCATCGGCAAGGGCGTGTCTTATTGCGTTTCTTGCGACGGCCCTTTGTTTATCGACAAAACCGTGGTTGTGGTTGGCGGAGGCAATGCGGGATTAGAAGCAGCGCTATCTTTGAGCAATTACGCCAAAAAAGTATACATCATGGAATCGGGAATCAAAAGCAGAGCCGAACAAATAATCCAGGACCAAGTCAAGAAAATCTCCAAGATCTCCCTACTCACCGAAGTTGTTTTACAAAAAATTCAAGGCAAGAATTTTGTTGAGTCGGTCGTTTACCAGGAAAAGACGTCAAAGAAACCCGTAACGCTGGAGGTCCAGGGTCTTTTTGTCGAAATAGGTTCGCAACCCGCGACTAGTTTCGTTAAGGATTTGGTTGATTTCAACGAAAAAGACGAAATAGTCGCTGATCCGAAAACGGCTATGACCCGCACTCCGGGGCTTTTTTCGGCCGGAGATGTTGACGATGTGCCCTATAAACAGGTTGTGATCGCTTGCGGCGAGGGAGCCAAAGCCGCCATTTCGGTTTCCATTTTTCTTCAGAAAAATTCTTCAAAAGAATGATCGGGCATAACATCAAATTAATCAAAGGCAGGGAAATTTTAGACTCCAAAGGTTATCCGACCATCGAAGTGGAATTAACCACCGAGTTCGGTGTTTTTACGGCTTCGGTGCCTTCGGGCACCTCGACTGGAAAATATGAGGCCAAAGAATTAAGGGACGGCGGCGAGAAATATCTGGGCCGGGGAGTGCAAAAGGCGGTACAAAACATTAACAAAGTTATTGCTCCGAAGCTCATCGGCAAAAATCCGCAAGAACAGCAAGAGATCGACAATTTAATGATTAAATTGGACGCTACGCCCGATAAATCAAACCTGGGAGCCAACGCTCTTCTGGGAGTCTCGGTGGCTATCTTAAAAGCCGGGGCGGCAGCCGAAAGCGTGCCTCTGTGGCAGTGGATTGCCAAGCTGGCCGGCACCAAGCCTCTTTTGCCTTCCCCCTGTCTTCTATATATAGAAGGAGGCTTGCATGGCCGGGGCGACGTGGATACCCAAGAGTTTATGGTGGTGATCGAAGACGGATCTTTCCACGAACAGCTGAGGCTCGGTACCGAAACCTATCACACTTTAAGGGAGCTAATCAGCAAAAAATTCGGCAAGGCGTCAACGAACGTCGGCTTAGAAGGCGGTTTTACCCCGCCTGTCCAGGGGACGGAAGACGTTCTGGATTTAATTATGGAGGCCTTAAAAAAGGCCGGCATCAGAAAAGCCAAGATTATCCTTGATGTGGCCGCCAGCACTTTTTTCAGAGACGGCCGATATTACTTCGAAGGAGAAAATTTAAATCAATACGGCCTTTCTAAATTTTATACCGCGCTTTGCCAAAAATATCCCATCATCGGCATAGAAGATCCTTTCGCCCAAGACGATTGGGCGGGTTTTGAAGGGATTACCCAAAGCTTGGGCCAAAGCATCAATATTATCGGCGATGATGTTCTGGCCACCAATATCCCGAGAATCGAAGAGGCGCAGAAGAAAGGAGCCTGCAATGCTTTGATTTTAAAGCCCAATCAGGCGGGCACGGTGACAGAAACCATTAGGGCGGCCAAGCTTGCTTTGGACCACGATTGGGATGTTTTTGTTAAACACCGGTCAGGGGAAACGTGCGATGCTTTCATCAGCGATTTAGCCGTCGGGCTCGGCACGGGGTGGCTGATGGCCGGAGCACCCAACCGGGGGGAAAGGGTGGCCAAATACAACCGCGTTTTAATGATTGAACAGGAACTAAAAAATATTTAAATCGTGATCAAGATATTCAATAAAAACGATAAAAATTTGACTTTAGCCGATTATAATAATATTTGGACCAAATTTTGTTTTCTTGATGAAAGTGGTAGTTTGAGTAATCCTAAAGACCCGTTTTTTACAGTCGGTTTCATAAAATGTTCGCAACCCTACTATCTCCAAAGCAGAATTATTTACGAGCGCGTGAAAAGAAATTTTCACGACGAAATGAAATTTAATAAACTTTCTAATAATAATTTTGAGTTTGCAAAATTCGCTCTGGACGCATTTTTCTCAACTCGCAGTCTTTCGTTTAGTTCATATTCGCTTGATAAACAAGGAGATTATTTTAATAGAGAGTTTGGTGGTAATCCGTGGAAAGCTTACGAGGATATTTCTATTCGGGTTTTAAAACCGGCGATACCTCCAGATCAAATAATTATTGTAATAGCAGATTATATGACAGTTCCAAACTATGTAAAATTTGAAGTTAATGTAAAAAGGAGAATTAACGATGAATTTAAACGATTAGTCGTAGCTGGAGTTTGTCGTTTTGATTCTAAATCAAACGATCTTTTGCAGCTTGCCGATCTTATTGTCGGGGCCATAAACTATGACTTAAAACTGTCTTCCAAAGTCATTTTATCAGGAGATAAATATAAAAGAAGATTTCTTGAATATTTTAAAGAAATCCTTGGCATAAAAGGAAAAACATTTTTAGAGCTTGACGGAGGATTTAGAAATTATATGTTTAATATCTTTATAGACAAAGACGCTAAACAGAGATTGCCTATTGAATATAAAAATGAAAAAGGGCCATCGTCCTAACGGTCGACGCCCTTTTTCGATACTCTAATATAAGAATAGCAAAATCAAATATGCCTGTCAAGGGGATAATTAAATTAATAAAAATATGCCGAAATTGATTTTATTAAGGCACTTAAAGTCCCAATGGAATAAAGAAAACCGGTTTACCGGCTGGATTGATATTCCTTTAAGCGAAGAGGGGATTGAAAGCGCTCAAGAAACCGCTGGAAAACTTGCCGGTTTTAAGATCGACAAAGTTTATACTTCGCCTCTTATCAGAAACAAGGAAACGGTTTCTTTAATCTTAGATAAATTGAGTAAGAAAGATTTGGCAGTCGTGATTGACAAGGCTTTGGACGAAAGAAATTACGGTAAGCTCCAGGGCTTGAACAAAGAAGACTCAAAAAAGCAGTTCGGCGCAGAACAGGTCCATTTGTGGCGGAGGAGCTGGGATGTCGCTCCGCCCGAAGGAGAAAGCCTGAAAGATGTTTATCAAAGAACGATCCCGTTTTTTAAGAAACACATCGAGTCGGATTTAAAGGAGGGCAAGAATGTTTTAGTGGTTGCCAGTCATAATTCTTTAAGGGCTATCGTTAAATATCTGGAGAAAGTAAGTTCGGAAAAGATTATTGACCTTGAGATACCTTACGCCGGGATATTAACATACGATTTCAATAACGGTATTTACAAAAAATAACAACCAAGATATACTTTAAACATATGAACACAAACATCAACAAATATTTAATACCAGGAGCTATAGCGGTGGCCGGAATTTTAATTGCCGGCGCGTTCGTTTATCTAAACTATTTCCCGCTGGGGATTTTGTCTTCCCAGGCAGCGGCCGATAAGGCGATCGCCTTCATTAACCAAAATATTGAGCAGGGAGCGACCGCGAATTTAGTGCAAGTCACTGAAGAAAACGATGTTTATAAAATCAGTTTGAAAATCAACGAAACGCCATACGAGTCTTACATCACCAAAGACGGCAGGTTTTTGTTCCCTTCGGGTATTGACCTTGAGGTAATTGAAGGGGAACAGGCAACGGAAGCTGCTAATTCCGGGGAGCAGACTTCAACAGAAACAACGGCCGTTTCAGCCTCTTTCGCCCAATGTTTGACGGAAAAAGGAGCTAAGTTTTATGGAGCTTGGTGGTGTTCCCACTGCCAAAATCAAAAAAAGATGTTCGGCGATGCTTTGCAATACGTCAATTACATTGAATGCGAGCAAACGCCCGGTACGAGTCAAGGGAGCCTGACCGACACCTGTAAAACAGCAGAGATTGAAAGCTTTCCAACCTGGGATTTCGCTGGAGGAGTCAGAAAAACCGGCGAATTAACGTCAGCCCAGCTGTCCGAATTGTCCGGCTGTCCTCTCCAATAAATCTATGAATAAAATCCGCATCTTTTCAACTCCAAGCTGTCCGTATTGCGTCGCCCTGAAAGGGTTCTTAAAAGAACACGGTTTTGAATTTGAAGATCTTAACGTGGGCACCGACGCTCAGGCGAGGGAGGAAATGATCCAAAAGTCTCAACAAATGGGCGTGCCTGTCGTTGAAATCAACGGCCAGATTATCGTCGGTTTTGACCGAAAGAAAATCGTTCAATTGTTAAATATCAAAGAGTAAGAACCTGACTTCGTCAGAACCTTGATTATTAAATAAATTTAATAATTAATTATGATCAAAGTCGCCATTAACGGTTTCGGAAGAATCGGCCGGCCGGTCTTCCGCGCTCTGCAACAGAACCATCCCAATTTGCAAGTGGTGGCGATTAATGATTTGACCGATTCCAAAACGCTCAATCATCTTTTGAAATACGACTCGGTTTACGGCCGATACTCAAAAGCCATCGGATCAGAGATTAAAATGCTGTCTGAGAAAGATCCTCTGAACCTTCCCTGGAAGAAACTGGGGGTTGATGTTGTTTTAGAGTGTTCCGGCGTTTTTACTGAAATTGAAGGAGCCCAAAAACACCTTCAGGCCGGGGCGAAAAAAGTGATTATTTCAGCGCCTTCCAAATCAGATTCGGTTCCGACCTTTGTTCTCGGGGTTAATGAGGAAAAATACGATGCGGCGAAAGACAACGTCGTTTCTTTGGCTTCCTGCACCACCAACTGTTTAGCTCCCGTAGCCAAAGTTTTGAACGATAACTTCAAGATAGTTAAGGGTTTTATGACGACCAGCCACGCTTACACTAATGATCAGCGCATTTTAGACCTGCCCCACAAGGATTTGCGGCGGGCCCGGGCCGCGGCTATCAACATCATCCCGACGAGCACCGGAGCAGCTTCGGCCATCGGCAAAGTCATCCCGGAACTTAAAGGGAAACTCGACGGCATTGCTTTAAGAGTGCCCACTCCCGTGGTTTCCTTACTGGACTTGATTTGCGAAGTTGAAAAAAAAGCTTCAGCAGAAATCGTCAACGCCGCCTTTAAAAAAGCGGCAGAAACTAAAGAACTTAAAGGAATCCTGGCTGTCGAAGAAGAGCCCTTGGTTTCTTCCGATTATCGCGGAAGTGTCTTTTCCGCCATTGTTGATCTGCCCTTAACCATGGTCAATGATAACTTGGTCAAAGTGATCGCCTGGTACGACAATGAATGGGCTTACGCGTGTCGCCTGGCCGAATTTGCTGAATATCTGGGCAAAAGACTGTAAAACGATAAAATTTAACCTCCGGCCAGTCCGGGGGTTTTGTTTTTTTCTTTTTTTAGATTATAATCAAGTAATATGCCCATAAAAATACCCGTTGAAGTATCGGCCAGGCACATTCACTTGTCTCAAGAAGATTTAGAAACTCTTTTTGGCAAGGGGTATCGCTTAACTCGAAAAAGGGCTTTAATGCAGCCTGGCGAATTTGCCGCCCAAGAAACTGTAACTATACGCTTTAAAGATAAGGAAATTTCTCAGGTAAGGGTAATTATTCCTTTGAGGCCGCAAACACAATTAGAAATCTCCGTGACCGACGCTTACGGCCTGGGATTGCCAATAATAATTAAACAATCGGGAGATCTGAAGGGTACGCCAGGCGTTTTGCTGATAGGGCCCAAGGGCCGAGTTGAGCTTAAAGAGGGGGTGATTGTCGCCCAACGCCATCTTCACATTTCACCTAGAGAAGCCTTAAAATCAGGGATTAACGGCAAAAACGTTGTTTCCATCAAAATTAGCGGCCCAAGGATGACAACCTTTCATAATTTCAAGGTCAGAAAAGGGGATAATCTCAAATTATCAGCTCATTTAGATACCGACGAGGGCAATGCCGCAGGCATTACAGGCAAGACCTTTGGCGAATTAATAATATGATTTTGGTACTTAACTGCGGCAGCCAATCGATTAAATACAAGCTTTTTAACAGCGAGTTTAAGGTTTTAAAAGAAAAATTGGTTTCAACCAAGAGTCAGCGCGATTATCATGAAAAATTAGCTAAAACATTCCATGAGCTGAAAAGCTTTAATGGACTCATCAAGGTTGTCGGCCATCGGGTGGTGCACGGCGGCCAAAAATTCAGGAATCCGACGGAGATTACGCCATTAATTCTAAAAGAATTGCGCCGATATAATAAATTGGCTCCTTTGCACAACCCGTTTAATCTTTTGGGCATTGAAGTTGCTTTAAAGATTTTCCCGGAAACAAGACAAGTAGCGGTTTTTGATACCGGATTTTACAAAGACTTGCCCGAAGAGGCGCTGATATATCCCTTACCCGAAGCGATCAGGAAAAAGTACGGCTTTCAGCGCTTCGGCTTTCACGGCATTTCTCACAAATACGCTTCGGGGGTGGCTGGCACAAAAAAAGTGATCAGCTGCCATTTGGGCGGCGGATCTTCGATCACCGCGGTCCAAAACGGCCGAGCAATTGACACTTCCATGGGATTTACGCCCTTAGAGGGCTTAACTATGATGTCCCGGTGCGGCGATTTGGATCCGGGCATAGTTTTAGAGCTTGCTAAAAAACTTTCGCCCGAAAAGGCGGATGAAATTTTAAACCATGAATCAGGCCTCAAGGGCATCTGCGGCCTCTCTGACATGAAAGAGGTCTTAAAGAAGGTTGACGAGGGGGATAAAAAAGCTATTTTAGCCCTGAAAGTTTTTGTTTACCGCATTCAAAAGTACATCGGGGCGTATTATGCCATTTTGGGCGGCTGCGACACTTTGGTTTTTACCGGAGGCATTGGAGCAGGCTCCTTAAAAATCAGACAAATGATTTGCCGGGGCTTAGCTATTTTAAACAAACCCAATAAGGTTAAAATATTAACAGTTAAAGCCAACGAAGAATTAGCCATCGCTCAAGAATTAAGAACCTTCACTTCGTGAAGAACCTTGATTACTTCGTAATTAAAAAAATATGATTTTTGAGAAAGGTTTCACTTTAATCGAGTTGCTGGTGGTCGTAGCGATTATCGGACTTTTATCAACGATTATTTTAGTCAACACCAATGACGCTCGTTTCAAGGCCCAAGACGCCAACATCCAATCGACGATGCATCAGGTAAGAAATGCGGCCGAATTTATTTACGGGCAAAACGGGGAAAGTTATGATCTGGTTTGCGAAGAAACAGACAACACATTAAACGACAGCGGGGAATTAGGCGCTGCGGAAGGGGCGATCAAGAGAGAAAATGGCAATCAAAACGTCACTTGTCTTGAATCGGCCGACAAGAAAGACTTTGCCGTTTCTTCTCCCATGAGAGCGCAACAGGGAAAACATTGGTGCATTGAGTCAGCCGGCCTTTCCCGGGAAATAGATAACCAAATAACCACGGCCACGTGCCAGTAATTAAAATCAATATGAAATCAAGAAAAGAGAAATACATCCTTTTATTCAAAGAAATTGGCTCTCAAGACGTCGCGTTGGTGGGCGGCAAAAACGCTTCTTTGGGCGAGATGCTGTCGCAATTAACCAAAAAGGGGATAAGCATACCCGATGGGTTTGCCTTGAGCACCGCAGCTTACTGGCGGTATCTTAAGGCCAATAAAATTGATATAGCTCTCAAAGAAATATTCCAAAATTTTAATCCCAAACAAATTGAAAGCTTGCAAAAAGTCGGGAAAACCGCCCGTACCCTTATTTTAAATAGCACCGTGCCTTCCGACCTTAAGGAAGAAATCATCAAAGCTTATCAAGCTTTGGGGCAAAAATACGGTTTAAATCCGACGGTGGCCGTGCGCACCTCGGGCGTAGCTGAAGATACGGCTACCGCATCTTTTGCCGGCCAATTTGAAACTTACTTGAACGTCCGCGGGGAAGAGAATCTTCTGTCAGCCGTCAAAAAATCCATTGCTTCAACCTTTACCGATCGGGCCATCGCTTACCGGGAAGAAAAGGGTTTTTCTCAATTAAAGCTCGGGCTTTCGGTCGGCGTCCAGAAAATGATCCGATCGGACTTGGGCTCGGCCGGCATTATTTTTACTATAGATACCGAGTCGGGATTTAAGGACGTTATTATTATCAATTCAATTTTCGGGGTCGGCGAAATGATTGTAAAGGGGAAGGTTACTCCGGACCAGTTCACGGTTTTCAAACCAACTTTAGAGCAGGGCTTTAAGCCCATTATCGCGAAAAACCTGGGCCGGAAAACGAAAAAATACGTTTTTGCCGGAACCGGAGGCTTGAAAGAAGTTATAGTCAACAAATCCGAACAAGCGCGCTTTTCTTTATCCGACCAAGAAGTGTTAAAACTAGCCCGGTGGGCAAGCATTATCGAGAAACATTATGGCCGGCCTCAGGATATCGAATGGGCCAAAGACGGTCAGACCCAAGAATTATTCATCGTTCAATCAAGACCCGAAACCGTCCATACTGCCAAAACCGGTAAATTATATGAAGAATACGAGCTTAAAACCAAAAAAGAGCCGCTTGTTACCGGCATTGCAGTGGGCAATAAAATCGGCCAGGGTAAAATAAGGGTTATTGATAATATTTCAAAAATCAAAGAATTTAAGCCCGGAGAAATTTTGGTGACAAAAATGACGGATCCGGACTGGGTGCCGATTATGAGGCTGGCTTCAGCGATAGTTACCGACGAGGGCTCCCGGGTCTGCCATGCGGCGATTGTGAGCCGGGAACTGGGCATTCCGGCCATCGTGGGGGCCAACAAAGCCACCAAAGTCTTGGTAACAGGTAAAATGGCTACGGTTGATTGCAGTAACGGTACGGGCCGCGTCTTTTTAGGCATTGTTCCTTTCAAGGTCAAAAAGTATGACCTCAAAAGCATTCCTGAAACGAAAACGAAAATCATGATGAATATCGGCAGTCCGGAAATCGCTTTTAAAAATTCATTTCTGCCCAACCAGGGAGTGGGCTTGGCCAGGGAAGAGTTCATCATCGCTTCTAAAATAAACGCCCACCCGCTGGCTTTGATCAAACAAAATAAATCCCAATTTTTTGTTGATGAACTGGCCCGGGGTATCGGCATGATTGCTTGTGCTTTCTGGCCGAATCCCGTGATTGTCAGATTTTCAGATTTTAAAACCAACGAATATGCAACCTTGCCGGGCGGCCAGGAATTCGAGCCGCAAGAATCAAACCCGATGATCGGTTGGAGGGGAGCTTCCAGGTATTACGATCCGAAATTTAAAAAAGCGTTCGTCTTGGAGTGCCAAGCCCTGAAGAAAGCGAGAAAAGAGTTCGGCCTAAAAAACATCTGGGCCATGGTGCCGTTTTGCCGAACGCCGGAAGAAGGCAGAAAAGTTTTAGAAATAATGGCTGAGGCCGGGCTGAAAAAAGGTGAAGACGGCCTGAAAGTCATTGTGATGTGCGAGATTCCATCAAACGTTGTTTTAGCTGAAAAGTTTTTACAAATTTTTGATGGGATGTCTATTGGTTCCAATGATTTAACGCAACTCGCTTTGGGAATTGATAGAGATAACGCTAAAATTGCCCATATTGGCGATGAGAGAAACGAAGTTGTTAAGCATATGATTTCTAGGGTTATAAGTATCTGCAAACAAAAGAAAAAATACTGCGGTATTTGCGGCCAAGCACCGTCCGATTTCCCGGATTTCGCCGAATTTCTAGTGGAACAGAGGATTGATTCCATGTCGCTAAATCCCGACACGGTCATTAAAACTTCGCTGCTTGTCGCTAAAAAAGAAAAAGGGTTAAAATTAAAGTAACAACTATGTTCGATATTATCACCTTTGGTTCGGCCACCCAGGATATTTATCTGGAATCAAAAAAGTTTCTGCCGGTTTTAAGTAAGGAATTTGCCACGGGCAAGGGGATCTGTCTCTCCCTAGGCTCGAAAATCGAGGTCGAAGGCGTCTTTTTAACTTCGGGCGGCGGAGGGACGAATACGGCCGCGACTTTCGCCAGCCAGGGCTTTAAGGTGGCTTATTGCGGGATGGTCGGCGATGATAATTTCGGCGAGTTGGTTATCAATGACCTTAAAAAATACAACGTTGATACGAATTTAATCAAAAAAACAAAGAAAATGTCCACAAACATCTCTGTTCTTTTGATGCAGCCGGGCAGCGACCGCACCATTTTGGTCTACCGGGGAGCCTCCGACCTCTTAGCAAGAGGAGACATCCCCTGGGATAAAATCAAAAAGGCAAAATGGTTTTATTTAGCTCCTTTTGCCGGTAAATTGACTGAAGCCACTGAAGAATTGATTGGCTTCGCTAAAAAAAATAAGATCAAAGTGGCATTCAATCCTGGCTATAACCAATTAACTTTCCCCGAGCCAGTATTGCAAAAGATTTTAAAGGAAATTGATGTGTTAATCCTTAACCGGGAAGAGGCTTCTCTTTTAACCAAGATTCCTTACCAAAAAGAAGAGGAAGTTTTTAAAAAGATTGACCAGTTGACTCCGGGCATAGCGATTATGACGAAGGGCGGAGAGGGAGCGACGGTTTCTGACGGAAAGCATCTTTATTATGCTAAATCCCTGGGTATGAAGCTGGTTGATGGGACAGGTGCGGGGGATGCCTTCGGTTCTGGATTTGTGTCGGGTCTCATCCAGAAAAACGACGTTATTTACGCGATTCAGCTCGCCATGGCGAATTCGAGTTTCGCCATTACAAAACTTGGCGCTAGAGAAGGCATCTTACGCAAAAACCAACCGTGGCCGAAAATAAAGGTCTTTAAAGAAGCCTGTTCGGCCAACGACCTGTGCCAGGTAAAATAATCTTCTGTGGGCTCTGTTGTTTTTAACCTTGACCTGAGGAAAACTTTCGGGTATGATTAAAATACTATGGCAAAAATCATTTTGGAGATAGAAAAATGCATCGGCTGCGGCTCGTGTGAAGCTGTCTGTTCTAAATTTTGGAAAATGGGAGAGGACAGCAAGGTCCAGCTTTTGGGTTCAAAACCCAGCGGCGAGAATTTCGAGCTGGAAGTTAAAAACATCGAGTGCAACAGTGAAGCTGCTGAAACTTGCCCGGTGCAGTGTATTAAGATAAAAACCTAACTTCGTTAGAACTTTGATTACTTCGTAATTAGAAAAGTGATATGTTAACCCTATCCGCCAAGATTCGTAAAATTCAAGGTAAGAAAGTTAAAACTCTTCGGGCCAAGGGCGTTTTGCCCGTTGTTTTGTACGGGCCCAAGATTAAGAACGAAAACCTGGAAGTCAGCCTGAAGGAATTCGAAAAGATCTTAAACGAGGCCGGAGAAAGCACTTTGATTTCGCTTGAAACTGAGGGTAAAAAAGAGAAAAACCTGGTTCTGATCCACGAAATCAAATTCGATCCTATGAGCGGCGTGCCGACCCACGCCGATTTCTATCAGCCGATTTTGACCGAAGAAATCCAGGTAAAAATACCTTTGATTATCGAAGGCGAAGCGCCGGCGGTGAAAAACCTGGGCGGCACTTTGGTGAAAAACATTTCCGAAATAGAGGTAAGAGCCCTGCCTCAGCATCTGCCCAAAGAGATTAAAATCAATGTCGGGGGACTGGAAACTTTTGAAGACAAGGTCCTGATCAAAGATTTAATACTGCCCGAAGGTGTAAAAATTTTAAGAAGTCCCGAAGAAATCATCGCCCGCGTCGCTCCTCCGGAAAAAGTTGAAGAAGAGCTGCAGAAGCCCATTGAAGAGAAGGTGGAAGAGGTGGAGAAGATTGAAAAAGAAAAGAAACCTTCTGCTGAAGGTGCGGAAGGCGAACCCGCCTCCGCCAAGGCTACGGCGGGCAAGGAAGAAAAGAAACCGGCCACGGCCACGCCGGCTGGCCAACAGAAGAAATGACCAAATTCTTAAAAATTATCTTTTCGGTCACATTAGTCTCGGTTTTAGTTATACCGGGACTTTTTGTTTCAGCCGTCCCCAGCCCGAGCGAAGAACGTCAAGCCCTGGAAGAAGAGTTAAAAAAATTAGAGGAACAAATAGCCAATTATGACAAGGCTATCGCCGCTACCGCCCAAGAAAAAAAGACATTAGAAAATACTATTACCTCGCTTAAGAACCAGATTATAAAATTAGACCTCCAAATCAGCCAGAGCAATATTATTATCAAAGATTTGGGGTTACAGATTGAAGACACTGAAACGTCAATCGATAAGACCGCTTTAAAAATCGAAGAAAGCAAAACAAGATTAGCTGTTATTTTACAAGAGATTTATGAGGAAGATCAGCGTCCTCTGATTGAAATATTGATTTCGGAAGGAATCTCCGATTTTTTTGATAACCTGGTGGCTTTGGAGGCCTTAAATACCAAAAATCAAGAGCTTTTAATTAATATTAAAGCGCTTAAATCATATTTAGAAGATCAGAAACAGTCTTTGGACGATGAAAAAAGTTCTTTAGAAAAACAGGTAACCATTCAGGCACTAAAGCGACAACAAAGCGCTGCGACTAAATCCGAGCAGGATTCTTTATTGAAATTAACCGAAGCCGAGTATCAAAAACAGCTCACTGAAAAAAGCAGTGCAGAAAAACAGGCTCAGGCCATCCGTTCCAGGATCTTTGAATTAATCGGCGTACCTTCGGCTCCCACCTTTGAAGAAGCGTACAATATCGCTAAATTCGTTTCGGCGCAAACAGGCGTCAAGCCCGCACTCTTGCTGGCCGTTTTAACTCAAGAATCGAATATTGGGAAGAACGTCGGTCAATGTTTTTTGACTAACTTAAGTACAGGGGAAGGCATAAGAGCTACGACTAAAGCGAGAGAAACAAGGGTAATGAACCCGAGTAGAGATGTGACTCCATTTGTAAAAATTACCGAAGAATTAGGACGAGACGTTTATAATACTCCGGTTTCTTGCCCGCTGAAGAACTCTTCCGGAGCTCCCGTGGGCTATGGAGGGGCGATGGGGCCTTCTCAGTTCATCCCGTCAACGTGGGTGCTTTACAAAGACAAAATCAAAAATATGACCGGCCAAGCTCCTGATCCTTGGAACATCAAAGATGCTTTTTTGGCGACAGGCGTATATTTGAAAGATTTGGGGATAGCAAACAGCGAATTTAAGGCCGTGATGAGATATTTTTCGGGATCCAGCTGGTCTAAGTGGGAAGAGTTTTACGGCAATTCAGTCTTAGCCATCGCCACTCAATACGAAAAAGATATTAAAGAGATGCAATAAAAAAATGAGCGAGAAAATGAGTGAGGTCCGACCTCACTCATTTTTTTGACAAAGCATCACAATCCAATTTTCTTTATATCGGGATAAATCTTTAGTGTCGGTTTGCCACTTAGGAGCGCCTTTTCTTTCAAAAAAAGATAGGATTTGATAATGCAAATTAAAAATAAATCTGGGGAGGATAAAATCTTTTAATGAATTTTTAACCCGTCCATTGCGAAGTCCGCTTGCTATAAAAGGGCGGCCTAATTTATTGAATATTTTAATATAAAAACTCGGGCCGCGATATTTTAAAATTCTGAAACCATTTTTAGAAAGCAGTTCTTCCAATTCAGCGACTTCGTATCTTCTTTTGTGGCCGCCGAGTAAATCAATTTCATTAAAAAGCTCCTGTCTTAAGGGCACCGAGAAAAGGAAAAAGCCAGAAGGTTTTAAAACCCTGGCGATTTCCGAAAACGCTTTTTCATCATTTTCGATGTGCTCAAGGACTTCAAAGCCTGCTAATAGGTCAAATAAATTATTTTCAAAAGGAAGATTTACGACATCTCCGATAACAGATATTCCTCCCGACCTCTCGAGGTTTCTCATTGCTTCCCCGCTCGTATCTAAAAAATACCCGCCTTTAACGGGTATCCTGGGACAATTTCCAGCACCTAATTCCAAATTTCGTTTGCCCTCAAAATCCTTGGTAATCTTCCATAACGACCAGATTTTTGGTTGCTGGACACTTCCACATTTCCACAAATTGTTAAAAATTTCCTGGGGATTATGTTTTTCTTTCAATTGGCACATTTTAATTCAGAGCCTGGATGAGTTTATCCAGTTTTCCGTCCATGATAGCTTCCAGATTATGGAAGCTTTTTTTGACGCGGTGATCGGTCAGCCTGTCTTGGGGAAAATTATAGGTTCTGACTTTTTCCGCACGCTTGGCCCAGCCGATCTGGGCTCTTCTTTTTTCATCGAGTGTTCCGATCTGTTCCATTTCCTGTTTTTCTAGGAGCTTCGCCGCCAGCAAGCTCATGGCGCTTTCCTTGTTCTGCGGCAGACTTCTTTCGGTATGGCATTCCACGGTCATGCCGGTAGGTAAATGGATAACCCTGACTGCCGTCATTCTTTTATTGACGTTTTGTCCGCCCGGTCCGGTTGCCTTACAAACCTCAATTTTGATGTCGGCGGGATTCATTTTTATCTGAGCTTCTTGGGGCTTGGACAAAACCGCGACCGAAGCCGTAGAAGTGTGAACTCGGCCCTGTTTTTCGGTTTTGGGAATTCTTTGCACCCGATGGACTCCGCCCTCATACTGCATTTTTGAGAAGGCTTCCTTGCCCGACAATTCAAAAACGATTTCTTTATAGCCCCCGAGTTCCGAGGGTCTAGAATCCAAAACATCCTGCCGCCAGCCCTGACCCAGGGCGTATCTTGAATACATGCGATAAAGGTCCGCAACAAAAAGGGCAGCTTCTTCGCCGCCAGCGCCAGCCCTAATTTCCATAATTACGGACTCGGATTCATTAGACATATTATTTTTCCTGCCCGCCTGAATGCTTTAGCTTTCGGCGGGTTTTCAGCTCTTCTTTTTTAGCCAGTCTCTTTCTGAATTTCTGGACCTGGCCTACCGTATCAAAAGCCTTCTCTTTACCGGTGTAAAAAGGGTGGCACTTTGAGCAAATTTCCACATCCAGGTATTCTTTGGTAGAGCCCGTAGTGAAAGTATTGCCGCAAGCGCATTGCACGCGGGCATTAGGATAATATTTCGGGTGAATATCTTTTTTCATAGGATGATGTTTGTTATCTTAGCAAATTTAAATAAAAAATCAAGGATGGATCGTAGTCCCGTTAAAATTATTGCCCTTAATGATCTCCGCCAGATTTTTTAAATCGGTGCCTTTGGTGAAAATAACGGTCATCTTCGAATTTTTAGCTACCTTGGAAGCGATGGGGTCGAAAGGTACCTTCATGCCGGGAATCCATTTTTTGCCGGCGATTTTCAGATATTGGGACCATTTCATTTCTTTGACGGGCTTAGCGTCTTTAAATTCGTCCGGATTCTTGTCGTAGATGTAATCAATATCGGAAGCATTAATGATTTTTGTCGCTTTAAATCTTTTAGCTAACAGTACCGCGTCGTAATCGGTAGACCAGCCCGGCAGCCAGCCCGAAGCGATAAAAAGGCGCTGATTCTTTCCCTTAACGGGTTTATGGGGGCTGTCTAAAACAACCGGGTACGCTTCTTTTTTAAAAATAGTCCTTAAAAGGTGGGCATTTAAACGAGTCGCATGTATCCCCAGCCAGTCCTTATCTTCATCGGTCAATTGGATAATTTCGTCAGCAGCCTGCTGATAGTTTCTGGCAATTGCTCCGCCGCCGGCCACAATGATGAATCTTTTACCCTCTTTCAAAAAATTTAAAATAAATTCCCTAAATTTTTTAAGGAAGTTGATTTGGATTGCTCCGGGCACGATAACCGAGCCGCCCAGAGAAATAACAATAGTTTCAGAGTCTTGACTCATCCTCTTTAACTTACCACGAGTTGCGGTTTTTTTGAAGGCATGATATACTGGAGACTAGATATTTATGGCTAAAGAAAAATTTAATATCAATATCGAGGAAATGATGAAAGCCGGCGTTCAGTTAGGGCACAGCACTTCCAGAATTAATCCTAAGATGCAGCCGTATCTTTCTGGAGTGAGAAACAGGGTTCATATTATTGATTTGGAGAAAACCAAAGAAAAGCTGACCGAGGCTTTAGACTTCATCCAGAGTATTATTTCAGAAAACAAGGTGCTGCTTTTGGTTGGCACGAAGATAGGGGCGAAGGCTTTGGTCAAAAGCGTCGCCCAAGACTGTAATTTGCCTTACGTTTCGGAGCGCTGGCTGGGGGGAACCTTCACTAATTTTAACTCCATTTTAAAAAGAGTTGATTATTATAAGGAGTTAGAAACCAAGAAAGCGGCGGGAGAATTGGAAAAATACACCAAAAAAGAAAAAGCCGGCATTGAAGATAAGATCAAAAAGATGGAGATAAAATTCGGGGGCATCAAGGAACTAAAGAAGATCCCCGAGGCTATTTTGATTACCGACGTGAGAGAAGACGAACTCGCCATCAGAGAAGCGAAGCAGTCTGGCGTCAAGATCATCGGTATTTGCGATACGAACGTTGATCCGACTCTCGTCGATTTTCCGATTCCGGCCAGCGATGACGCCTTATCTTCCCTCAGATACATTTTGGAAAAAGTCAAAACTGCTGTAAAATCAACTAAGCCTAAGATAAAAGCAGAAAAGACGGAAAAATAAGAAGAATCTTGATTACTTCGTAATTAACATGATAGACCAAATCAAAAAACTAAGATCAGAAACCAGCGTTTCGATTACTGAGTGCGAAAAAGCTTTGAAAGAAGCTAAAGGTGATATGACTCAAGCCAAAGAGATTTTGAGGAAATGGGGAAAAGCGTTTGCTGAACAAAAGAAAGACAGGGTTACCAGCCAGGGCCTGATTGATTCTTACATCCACCCCAATAAAAGAGTAGGCGTTCTTTTGGAATTAAACTGCGAAACCGATTTCGTGGCTCGAGGCCAATATTTCCAAACCTTGGCCCATGAAATCTGCCTGCAGATTGCCGGCATGGGGGATGACGAGACTCCGCTTCTTTCCCAGCCCTGGATCAAGGATCCGGCCAAAACCATCAAAGACCTGATGCAAGAACAAATTTCAAAGACAGGAGAAAACATCGTTATTAAAAGGTTTATCAGATATCAACTTTAATTAATGGCTGGATTAATTTCTATTGTTATTTTGTTTTTGAGCCTGGCGGGCCTGGCGGTGATTTTACTGCGCAAAATGCCGGTTTTGGTCAAGCTGCCGGAACGTGATTTTGCCTTCGGTAATTCTTTGGCTAAAGGAATTAAGAGCGGTATGAAAAAAATACCGGTTATCAAGGACTTTTCTTACGAACTGTATCTGCAAAAAGCGCTTTCTCGAGTCAGAATCCTTACCTTAAAGACCGAAAGTAAAACAGGCAGCTGGTTAGAAAGATTACGCCAAAAGAATTTTAAAAAGAACCACACCAATAACGACGGTTATTGGGATACTCTTAAGAAAGCCAAAGACGACAAGTAAAAATAATTTGCCGGAGTAGCTCAATGGTAGAGCAGCGCTTTTGTAAAGCGAAGGTTTGGGGGTTCGAGTCCTCTCTCCGGCTCTTATTGACAGCATGGTTTGGTAAAACATATAATGAAATTGAAAGTGATTATTATAAAATATGAAGAAATCAACCAAAAAAGAACTCCTTGAAATTAATCGTTTCAGAAGTTTATTTCCCAAAGAGATTAAGGTTCGGATTATTCCATGTGAAGACGGGAGTCGAGTTAGTTATACTATTAGAATTTCAGAATTTCCTAACGCTATTACTGAAGCGGAAAACCTTGACGATCTAATAACAATGGTTAGCGATTGCGTAGCGACTGTTCTCCGTGTTCCTAAGAAATATTTACCTTTTATGCCTCGCTACCTGCCCTCTATGGAGATTGCTCAATATATGAACGCATTTCCAAGGTTAAAAATTGTCAGAAGTGGTGAGCTATCAATAAAAGAAAGTTGTGGTTAAAAATGAAAATAGACATAACGAATTGTTCATGGGAGAAACTTCTAATACTCGCTAAAAAATGCGGATTTTTCACCCCTGAAGGAGGGCGGCATACGAGAGTAGAGGATAAAAACGGTAATCTTATAACGACCATTCCAAGGAAGAATCATCTAAATAAGCACACCGTTAAGGGGATAGTTGAGGATTTTAAAAGATGTGGTTGTATAATTCCTATAACTAATAATTAACTTATTAAAAATTGCCCTCCGGGGCGGTTTTTTGTTTACCCTGAACCGTGTTGAGGGGATGTCGTAGCCCTTGACAGATTTGGGATGATATGCTATAATATCATTAGAAAAAGAGAGAAGTTCTTTTCTAAGTTACGGCGGTGACGGCCATAATAGTCAGACATCTTTAGCACCTGGAAAAATCCAGCTCTACAAAAGGAGGAAAAAATGGGTTGCTTAATATGTGATAAGGTTGCGTTTGACGCAAGGGGAGGCAAGCAGTGTGGAGAATGCAACGGAATGGGGATAATCCCACATGGTCGGCCAAGAAAGGTTCTTATTGTAGAAGAAGATTTCTATGGTTTCGATCCAATCCGTTCTTATGAAGAAGACTGTCCTCACTGCAAGGGAACCGGTTATTGCCCTCATTATCCACCGGTAACAGATTAAGTCCGAAAGAATAATCTTACGGGCGAAGCTAGGAGGAATCTCCTAGTCTTTTTTTATTGAAGGGCTTGACAGGGATTTATGGTTAGATTAAAATACCAATTAGAAAAGAACATATGGCTGCAAAGAAAAAGAACAAAAACAAGAAGCTCTGCCCATGTTGCGGCTGCGCTCCTTGCAAATGCTGAAAGACTTATCGCTTTAAGAAAGACTTGAAAGAATCAGGATCTTTTCCTGATTTTTGTTTCCAGCGGGAAGGACCTTAAAAAAAGAATAAGTTAATTAACTACGGTTTTTTAGAGTTGCTTCGTATATTTAGTTTTTTTGAGAGTTTGATCCTAGCTCAGGATGAACGCTGGCGGCGTGGATAAGGCATGCAAGTCATGGGGCCCAGCCCTCTATGCTCGTGACAAACGCTTTTATAGTTTGGAATTATTAATGACTATTTCAAACAAATATCAGCTATGTGATGGGCTTAGAGGGCTGGGAACCGGCAAACGGGTTCATAACACGTGGATACTAACCCCTTTCTCGGGCATAACCAGTCGAAAGATTGGCTAATTCCCGATAGTCCCTGAGAGCAATCGAAGGGTAAAGGCGCAAGCCGGAATGGGATAGGTCCGCGGCTTATCAGCTAGTTGGTAGGGTAATGGCCTACCAAGGCTATGACGGGTAGGGGGCGTGAGAGCGCGACCCCCAACATTGGGACTGAGACACTGCCCAGACACCTACGGGTGGCTGCAGTCGAGAATATTGGTCAATGGGCGAAAGCCTGAACCAGCGACGCCGCGTGCTCGAAGAAGTTCTTCGGAATGTAAAGAGCTTTTCTCAAGGAACAACCCCGCCCTCTATGCTGTATAGTAAAAATCAACAGCAGTATATAGAGCTTAGAGGGCGGGGTGAGCGTACTTGAGGAATAAGGAGTTGCTAACTCTGTGAACCCATTAAGGGTTGGCGCAGAGCTTCTCCAGCAATGGAGAATAGGAAAACTTAGCTTATATGCTGGGACATCTTTCGTTGTCCGCTGAATGTTTCCAAAGGGAACGCGACGAAAGACAATCAGCAGGGAAGTTGTTATAATTTTCATTATAATTAACCCCTCAGAGACTTGTCTCGTTATTGAGGCAGATGGGTGCTTTTAAACATCCATAACACGCTAAGCTCCTCGCAAGAGGATGATGATATAGTCCAACAAGCATCTTCTATGGAACTAAGAACAAGAAATATTATTGTTGGGTCGTTATTAGGTGACGGATGGTTTAATGGACTCTCTTCTACGGGGAAGACAAATTTTCGTGTGAAATATAACGATAAATCTTTCGGATTTTTAAAATGGATTAGAGAACAACTACTGGAACTGAAACCATCTGAATTAAAAACAATACCTAAATACTCCCAACACTATTTCTTTACGAAATCTAGCAAAGAACTTGGAGATTTTCGAAAATTGTTTTATCCCAACGAGGGGATGAAAAGAGTGCCACAAAATATCGCTCAATTACTTACCGATCCGATAAGTTTAGCGATTTGGTATCAAGATGATGGTACTTTAGACAGAAGATCAAAATATCATTGGAATGCTAGACTAGCTACTTATTGTTTTCCATACGAAGATTGCGTCCTATTAAGTAAAGCGGTTAGGCAAAATTTTGGTATCGAAACTTCAGTGTGTCGGTGCCAAATGCGAAAAAAGATGTATTATCAGTTATACGTGCCCTCAAAGAGCATGAATCTGTTTATTGAAACAGTAAAACCATATATACATCCTGACTACGCATATAAAATTTTCCGCTTAAATTAATTAATTAAAAAGGACGGCCAGCAGCAGCGGTAATACAGAGACTCCAAGCGTTATCCGGATTTATTGGGCGTAAAGGGTCCGTAGGCGGTAAGAAAAGTCTTTGGTCAAATACTCAGGGCTTAACCTCGAGGACGCTAAAGAT
>Ga0208375_1000932_pt1 | contig 36437 bp, 34 predicted proteins | sample RifOxyD1_FD_184038 | JGI IMG/M metagenome (GOLD analysis project Ga0208375, IMG submission 184038) | Soil microbial communities from Rifle, Colorado - Rifle Oxygen_injection D1 (SPAdes) | ecosystem: Environmental > Terrestrial > Deep subsurface > Rock core/Sediment | place: Rifle, Colorado... | reverse complement strand
TACAGGAAAAAGAAAATTATTTGTTAATAGATGATGAAACAGCTAAAAAAATTGCAAAACTTCATGAAATAAAATCTATTGGATCTTTAAAAGTTTTATTGCTTTCCTTTAAATCTAAATTTTTAACAGAAGATGAAGTTAAAAAAATGTTGATGGAGATGATAGGGAAAAATTTCAGAGTAAACTCAGAAGTTATAAATAGATTTTGGATTTTATTTGAAAAGTTAAAAGAGACTAATTAGCACCATGAAACTCATTGCCCTCTAGCAAGTTTCCATCTTGTTTAACAACCTCATTGCAAGTAATACAATAAAATAATTTATGCTCTCTAAGCTTTTTTAATCTATGTCCAACCTTTCCATTCTCAACTGTAACTGTAATGGTCTTTCCCCCCATCTTAACCTTTTTGACAAAAAGCTTAACCAAAAATTTTTATTCTTCAGTGAACACTTTTTCTATTCCCATTTTTCCCGAGGCTTTTTTCTAAGACTTATTTTCTTTTCCAAGGTTTTCTTTTTTAAAGAAAAGCTTAGCAGAAGTTTTCTTTTTCTTCATTTTTCTTTCTTATCATTCTTTTTAAAACTTCCCTTCCAACTGTGACTGCTTTTTGCTCTATTGGAAAACTGTACATGTTATAATTCCATCTTACATTAGAAATAGTTCCAAGAACTTGGACTAAAGGTCTTACCCATCCAACATATAATCTTTTTCTCTTGTACATTGTTCTGAAAATTCCAGCCCACCTTATTGCTTCCATAAATTTTTTGCTTTCTTCATTAATATAGCTTAATTCTTTGCAAGCTTCCCTAAAATTATCTGTCCATCCTTCTAAACTTTGGGGTGGTTTAAATCCTCTTTCAATAGCCTGTTCAAAACTAGGTGTTCCAGGATAAGGAGCATAAATATTCAATACATGTTCTGTCTTAGGATTAATCTCTTCTAAATCTTTTATAACATTTAATGTAATATAAACATCTTTCAAAGTCTCTCCAGGGTAACCCAGTATCCAGCTAAAATTTCCTTGAACATCATATTTTTTTAGATTCTTTGCAGCCATGTAATAAGCATCTGGTCCAGAATCCTTAGTCATATATTCCAAAACTTCAAAACTTCCGCTTTCAGCACCTATTGTAACACTCGAGCATCCCCCCTCTTTGATTCTTTTTGTCAAGCTGTCTCTCAACAAATGCCCTCTTATTGGTGCCTTCCAGTTAAAATCCAATCCTTCTTCTTTTTTTAAGTCTAAAATTTTCCACATCCTTAACGGATCTCCAAAAATATAATCATCATCAAAATTTACAAAATTAACTCCCCATTCTAATACTTTTTTTATTTCCTCAATAGATTTTTTAGGAGACCAGCCTCTAAATTTGCTCATTCCAAAAAAAGAAATATTATAGCAAAATCCGCATCTAAAGGGACATCCTCTTGATGTTATTACTCCGAGCCATTTTTTTCCATCAATGTCTCTTATATAATGTTGGGGATTTACTAAATCCCACCTCATGTCAATTTCATCTAAATTAGGAACTCCAGGACAAGGCTTGTTTATTTTTATATTTCCTTCTTTGTCTTTCCAATATAATCCATTAATATTAGAAAAATCCTTGTTGCCTTGTTTTAAGTTGTCAGCCAATCCTAAACTAGGCAATTCTCCTTCTCCCCTGATGACTGCATCAATAAGTGGATCTGCAATAGTTTGTTCTGGAAGTAAAGTTGGGTGAACTCCACCCCACACAACAGGAACATCAGGACATTCTTGCTTAAAAAATTTAGAAAGTAATAAACCGTTTTCAATCATTGGTCCTGATTGGGAGCTTATTCCAAAAAATAATGGCTTAGAATGTTTAACAGCTTGTACTAATTCACTTCTGTTTTTTAATCCAAAACTCTCAAGCCTCTCATCATAAACAAAAACATTGTAACCTTTTTTTAATAATAAATCAGAACACATCAACAAACCATAAGGAGGTTGATTTGGCGGATTAAATTCTTTCTCCCATAATTTTGGAAATACAAAAATGGCATCATAATTTTCCATAAAACTTATTATACATCTCTTGGTTATTAATTTTTGTATTCCTATATAAATTTATAAATTATTCCTTTCAAAAATCTTCCGGAAATTTGGTATTAAATCCGTAAACTTTACAGATGATTTATATATTAATCTAAAAAACTTCCGAAAATATAGTACTAGACACCGGAAATATTGCGGCGTTTAAATTAGGATGTGAGCTCTATAACTTAGTTTTAACTACTGGACAAAATTGTACTGGACAACGGAGACCTGCCTGACGCTTATATAGGAAAGTATATTTATATGATTGTGGTATTGAGAGCCAAATTTGAAAGTTTAGATGAACAAAGAAAATTCTTTGTAGAAATAAAAAAGAAATTAGGAATTGGAAGTCAAAAAATAAGTAAACTTCTTAGCCTAAAATCTCGTGGAGGTTTAGAAAGCTATACAGCAAAAAGAACATCACCGCCAGTTTGGATTATTAAAAAACTATTTGAGTTATCGGGAATGAAACTGGCGATATTATTCTTGAAATAAATGATAAAAAAATAATTATTGAAATTACAAGAGCCATAAAAAGACAAGCAGCCAGATTTAAAATAGGTCAATGTTATATTCAATCTTTTTGCAATCCAAATTTAATGAAAATTTTAATCTGTTCTAAAAAATTGCTTAGTAAAATAGAATTGAAAGCATTAGAAAATATGAAAACAATACCAATTTTTACTGAATTTGAAAATAATTGGGAAGAAAAGGTTTTAAATAGCTTATTAGAAATAGTGGCTTCTTATGATAGATGAAATATTTCAAAAATTTACAGATGAAGATTTACAAAGTTATGAAAAGGCAGGTTACAAAATTGTTGGAAAAAATAAACATTCAGCAGTCCAATTATGCAGATGGACCAAATCCAAAATTTCTGGAGGAAAAAATTGCTATAAATCTGCTTATGGAATAGACAGTTCAAGATGCGTCCAAGGCACAGTTTCCTTAAATTTATGCCAATTTTCCTGCACATTTTGTTGGCGAACTTTCAAACACGATCGTTTTAAAAGTGAGGGAAAATGGGACGATCCTAAAATAATTTTAGACGGTTTTATAGATGGACAAAGAAAACTATTAAGTGGTTATGGTGGAAATCCAAAAACCACAAAAGAAACCTTCAGAAAAGCTATGGATCCACAGCACATCGCACTCTCTTTAGATGGAGAAATGTTGTTATATCCGTTCATTACAGATTTAATCCGAGAAATAAAATCAAAAAATATGACTGTCTTTATTGTTACAAACGGAACAATGCCCAATAAAATAAAAGAAATATTTGAAAAAGATACAGAGCCTGATAATTTATCTATAAGTGTTTATGCAACAAATAAAGAAGATTACAAAAAAGTTACAAATTCAATGATCCCAGATGAATTTGAAAAAGTAAAAGAAACTTTGGATTTAATGAAGAATTTTAAAACAGCTAGAACAATTATGAGAACAACTTTGGTAAAAGGTTTAAATGACTATAATGCAGAGGAATTTTCAGAATTAATTAATAAATATAAGCCAAAATTTGTTCAATTAAAAGGCTATTCCTGGTTAGGAGAATCTAAAAAAAGATTAAAATTAAGTAATATGCCTACCATGAAAGAAATTGAAGACTATGGAAAAATAATACAAGAAAAAACAGGATATATCCCGAAACTAAAAGACAAAATTAGCAGAGTTATTATTTTTGTAAAAGATGAAAAAACATGGGGGTGGAATAAAGAAAAAAACAAAGAACAAGATAAAAGGCTAAGTCAGAGGCCAAAATCAAATTTCCAAACAAAAAAAGTCCTTAAAGGTATCAGTTTAGCTGTTATAGCACAATAATCTGCAAAGAAGTTTGCAAAATAGTTAATTATTTATCCCAGCATCACTTCTTAATTTTTGAGAAAGAGTTTTGCTCAATTTAAGATAAAAATTATACACAAATTTCCCTAATAAAACGTGTCCCAAAAAAACCCATATATTCTGCCGACATTTGCCATTCATAATTGAACTTTCCAATTATATAACTCCCACAAGAACTAATTCTACTAGGGCTTCCAACATTGGGTTTCGTAATAATCAAAGAAAATCTTTTTTCTTGCCCAGGACCAATACTATCTGTAGGATCAAGTTCAAAAATATTGCTAGTACCCCAGGGGTTGGGTTGGGAACCTTTCCATTTAAGCTTTATTCCTTTCTCTCTTGTCCATGTTTCTGTACCAGTATTTCTTATTGTAATAACATCATTATATTTGTTACTTATAAAAGCCCAATTATAAGGAGCAAAAGAAGTTATTGCAGCATCAAATGGAACTGATGGTTGTTGTGCTTGTATGATTTCTGCAGGGCTTCTGCCAAATGTTTCTGGCTGTGTAGATAAAATAGGAGGTGGGTTCTGTGGTGGAACAGGTAAATGAACTGGCCCTGTTTGTTTTTTGCGAATTTTTACTAAAGCTCCCTTCCCATAAGTGTAAAATTTATTGTTTATAAGGAGTCAAATTTTTTTACAAATTAAAATGCACTTATAAGCCTTCTAGAGCCAAAATAGATTTTAGGAGCTAAACACGCACCCTTAAAGGTAAACTTTAAAAGAGATTATATTTCATATATTTTTTGGTTAAGCTTTTTTCCTAAAAAAGATTAAGGGCTCGTAGCTTAGCCTGGGAGAGCACTACGCTGAAGCCGTAGGTATCGGCGGTTCAAATCCGCCCGAGCCCAGTTTTTTTCTTTTTCTGTAAATACTTTTTCCCAAAAAGGGTTTGTAAAAAGAATTAATTTTAATCAATAATTTACCTGATAAAATCTATCAAATTAGGATTAATTAACTTTACAGAGCCAAATAGAGAAATATTTATAATATCAATAATTATCTAAAAATTAATGCAAAAAAAGAGATTAAATAAAAGAGCAGCAATTGAACTTTCTATGACTACTATTGTTGTTATTATTCTAGGCATTACTCTTTTAAGTTTGGGGTTATTATGGGTAAGGGGAACATTCAAAGATATTACAAGACTTTCTGACGATGCTTTTAGACAAGCAGATGGTGCAATTTCTGATATTTTTGAAGAAGTAGATAAAGCAGTTTATGTTTCTCCGCCATCAATTGATTTAGAACAACAATCAGCAAAAACAGCACAATTCAGGATTACTAATTTTGAACAAGAACAAATAAAAATTAAAGCATCTGTCCAAAGTTCTGATTCAAAAATAAAATGTACTTTTGCAGATACATTCAAAACAGAATCCAAAGAATATACGTTAGAATCTGGAAAAACAGTTGAAATTAAAGTTATAGTTGAAGATAGAGATAGTTCACTAGGAATAAAGGGTTGTAATTTTGAAGTTCCGGCAATTAAAAATGCAAATTCAGATTCTCTTGTAGTAACAGTAGTAAAAAAATAAAGTATCTTTGGATAAAAATTATAAACCTATATTTTCTTTAAATTTTCATGGTTTTGCAAATTTATAATACTTTAACAAGAAAAAAAGAAATTTTTACACCTTTAAAAAATAATCTTGTTGGATTATATACTTGTGGACCGACTGTATATCATTACGCCCACATAGGAAACTTAAGGACGTATATATTCGAAGATATCCTGAAAAGAGTTCTTTTGTATAATAAATTCAAAGTAAAGCACGTAATGAATATTACTAATGTTGGTCATTTAACTTCTGATTCAGATACAGGTGAAGATAAAATGGAAAAAGGAGCAAAAAGAGAAGGTAAGTCAGTTTGGCAAATTGCAGATTTTTACACAAAAGCATTTATGGAAGATATAAAAAAATTAAATATAATTAAAGCAAATATATTTTGCAAAGCAACTGATTATATAAAAGAACAAATAGAATTAATAACAAAATTAGAGAAAAAAGGTTTTACTTATATAATTGAAGATGGAGTTTATTTTGATACTTCTAAATTAAAAGATTATGGGAAATTAGCCAAATTAGATATTGAAGGGTTAAAGGCTGGAACAAGAGTAGAATTTGTTAAAGGTAAGAAAAATATAACTGATTTTGCTTTATGGAAATTTTCTCCAAAAGATAAAAAAAGACAGATGGAATGGGATTCTCCTTGCGGAAAGGGTTTTCCAGGTTGGCATATTGAATGTTCTGCAATGTCAATGAAATTTTTAGGAGAAACATTTGACATTCATTGCGGGGGTATTGACCATATACCTGTGCACCATACAAATGAAATTGCCCAGAGTGAAACAGCAACAGGTAAAAAATTTGTAAATTATTGGATGCATGGGGAATTTTTGAATCTTGAAAAAGAAAAAATGGCTAAATCAGGTGAAAATTTTATTACTTTATCAACTCTCGAAAAGAGAGATTTTGATCCTTTAGCATATAGGTTTTTTTGCTTGTCAGCCCATTATAGATCTTCATTAAACTTTAGTTTTGAGGCTTTAGAATCAGCCAAAAATGGATTTGAAAAATTAAAAAATAAAATCTGGGAAATAAAAAAAGAAAAAGATAAAGTTAAAAAAGAAATAAAAGAAAAATATCGGGAGGAATTTTTAAAATTAATAAATAATAATTTAGATATGCCTGGGGCTCTTGCTTTATTATGGGACTTGATAAAAGAAAAAGAAATTTCAGGAAAATCAAAATTAGATTTAATTTTAGATTTTGATAAAATTTTTGGATTAAATTTAAAAGATATTAAAGAAGAAAAAATACCAAAAGAAATTTTAAATCTAGTTAAACAAAGGGAAAAAGCAAGGCAAGAAAGGAATTTTGCAGAATCAGATAAATTAAGAAAATTAATCCAAGAAAAAGGATATACAATAGAGGATACAAAAGGCAAGCCTATTGTAAAAAAAGGGGTTTAAACAGATATAAGAATTCTCATATCATCAAAGCCTTTATAAATAATAACCTTTATAAATAGAATATCTATTTATAAATAAATTAGGAATTAAATATGGCTAAAAAAGAAATAAAGATTCAGAATATAGTTGCTTCAGCCTCTTTAGGTCATGACATTCCTTTAATAAAATTAGCAGAAGCATTGCCAAATACAGAATATAATCCCGAGCAGTTTCCTGGTTTGGTAATGAGAATAAAAGAGCCAAAAACCTCAGCTTTAATATTTAGTTCTGGTAAAATTGTTTGTACTGGTGCAAAATCAATGGCTAAAGTTAAATTAGCTGTGCACGCAATTATTAAAAATATTGAAAAAATAAAGATTAGAATTACTACTTTTCCACAAATTAAAGTCCAGAATATGGTGGCTTCAGGTTCAATCCATATGGATCTAAATCTTAACTCATTAGCCTTAAAATTAGAAAATACAGAATATGAGCCAGAGCAATTTCCTGGTCTTGTATATAAGCTGCCAGAAACAAGGGCAACGTTTTTATTATTTAGCAATGGAAAAATAGTGTGTACAGGAACAAGAAGTGAATCAAAATTAAGGGAAGCAGTAGATCTATTGGTAAAAAATTTAAGCAAGATAGTAAAAAAAGGTAAATAATTCTTTCGAAAATCTTCCGGACAATACATTAATAAATAAGTTCATTGTATAGACTTATCTGTCTTTTTGATGAAGCTTCCAAATGAAGCTTTTTATTAAAAAGATTCGGGGGAAAGTTGGTGAATGATGTTGTTGAACAAGTAGAGAAATTTCGTGATTTTCTAGAGCAAAATTATCAAAATCAATTAAATGAAATTACATTAAAAGGAAGAAATTTTTTATTGATAGATTTCTCCAACTTATTAAAATATGATCATGAATTAGCAGATCAATTATTAGATGAACCAGAAGAAACAATAAAAGCATTTGAATTAACATTAGATAATTTTGAAATTTCTCATTTCGTAAGAATTAGATTTCATAATCTACCATTAAATCAAAAAGTAAAAATAAAAGATATAAGGTCTCAAGACCTTGGAAAATTTTTATTGACAGAAGGAATAGTAAGACAATCTTCTGATGTACGTCCTCAAGTTGTTTCTGCAAAATTTGAATGTCCTTCATGTGGTAATTCAATTTCAATTCTGCAAGTCGATGTAAAATTCAAAGAACCATATAGGTGTACATGTGGAAAAAAAGGAAGATTTAGATTATTGTCAAAAGAATTAGTAGATGCACAAAGAATTGTAATTGAAGAAAGTCCTGATTCTTTAGAGGGTGGAGAACAGCCAAAGAGATTAAATGTTTTCTTGAAAGAAGACTTAGTTGAACCAATTATGGAAAAGAAAACAACTCCTGGTTCAAAAGTAAGAGTAAATGGAATTATAAAAGAAATTCCTGTTCTATTGAAATCAGGATCTCCAAGTACAAAATATGATATTATGATGGAAGCTAATTTTATTGAGCCTTTAGAAGAAACTTTTGAAGAACTTGATGTTAACAAAGAAGATGAAGAAAAAATCATAGAATTAGCTAAAAATCCAAAAATATATGAAAAATTTGTAAATAGTATTGCCCCCTCAATTTATGGACATTCTGATATAAAAGAAGCTCTTGCTCTTCAATTATTTGGTGGAGTAAGAAAAGAAAGAAAAGATGGAACATGGAACAGAGGAGATATACATATCTTATTAGTTGGGGATCCTGGATCATCCAAATCGTCGTTACTTTTTTTTATGTCCAAAGTAGCTCCAAAAGCAAGGTATGTTTCTGGTAAATCAAGTTCAGCAGCAGGATTATGTGTAGCTCCAGATTCTTTAGTATTAAAAAATCCTGGATCTTTAATTAAAATAAAAGATGAAGTTGAAGAAAGACTAAAATTAGATTCTTCAAAATATTCAGATGGTATTTGGAAAACAAAAGATGGTTTTAATCAAAAAGTTTATACTTTAGACAATAATTTTAAAGTTAAAAGCGGGCAAGTTGAAAGTTTTTGGAAAATAAAAGCCCCGGAAGAAATGGTTTCTTTAAAATTACAAAGTGGGAAAGAAATTACACTTACAAAAAACACAAAACTACTAACAATAAATAATGGAAAAATAGATTGGCTAGAATCAAATAAATTTATAAAAAATAATTATATAGCCACTGTAAATAATTTAAATGTTAAATCAGATTTATCAATTCCTACTTTATCATTAGTAACAAGAAATCCGGTAATTTACGGTGTAAAACCTTTCTTAAAAGAAATTTTGAGTAAAGTTAACAAGAGAGAATTAGCTAAAGAATTAAAAATTAATGAAAATAATTTATATCACAATTGGATAAAAGAAAGTGCAAGAGGAAATATAACTCTTAAGGATTTAAGAAAACTTTTAAACAAATTTAATTTAAAAGAGGATAAGATTATTGATTATATAACAAACTTATCTCTTTACAGAGCTTATAAATTTAAAATTCCAAAATATTTAAATGAAGATTTTTTGTATTTAACAGGCTTAATTGCCGGAGATGGAGATCTATCTGAAAATAAAAGAAAAGATTCTGTTAAAATAAGACTTTCTAATAGTAATAAGGTTATTAGGGATAATTTTAAGAAAATAGTTAAAAACTTGTTTAATGTTAAAGCTGGACGATCAAGTAAAAAATCTGCCCAAAGATCAGAATCAATAGGGTTTAGTAATATAATTATATCAGAAATAATAAATAAATTATGTATACCAAAATCACATAAAATAGATATGGGTAGTCTTTTGCTAAATCTACCAAATAATTTAGTTGCTAATTTTGTTGCTGGATATTTTGATTGTGAGGGTAGCCCCGTGTATAGGGACAAAAAAGAAGGAAGCTCAATTTTAGAGATATCTTCTACAAGTAAAACTATTTTAAAAAAATTACAAATTGTTCTACTTAGGTGGGGAATACTTAGCACTTTAAGGGGGAAAAGAGCAAAGGGAAAAATAAGTAAGCGCACTAACTCAAAAATAATAGTTTCTAAACACGATAAAGATATTTTAACTATTTATGGAAAAGATAATTTTATCAAATTTAGGGATAATATTCCAATCAGACAACCCGATAAAAAGAAAGAACTTGATTTTATTATCAGGAAAATAAATAAATATGATACAAATACAGATATTGTACCAAATATAAGTTCTTTGATAAAAACAATTAGGAAAAAACTAAAATTAAATCTAAAATCGCTAAAGATTCGTAGAAATAATTATAGTAAAAATTATTTAAAAAAAATAGTTAATGAAATTGAAAGCATAACTTCAGAAACTTGTAATGAGTTTTCATATTTAAAAACTCTTTCTGAAGCAAATATATTCTGGGATAAAATAAGAGAGATTAAAGTAATAAAACCAGATTATGAATATGTTTATGATTTAACAGTTAAAGAATCACATAATTTTTTAGTTAATGGTGTAGTTGTTCATAATACTGCTAGTGTAGTAAAAGATGAATTTCTTAAAGGTTGGGCGTTGGAAGCTGGTGCTTTAGCATTAGCTAATAATGGATCAATCTACATTGATGAATTGGACAAAATGGATGAAGAAGATACTTCTGCTTTGCATGAAGGGCTTGAACAGCAGCAAATAAGTTTTAGTAAAGCAAATATTCAGGCAACATTATTGACAAGAACATCAGCTTTAGCAGCAGCTAATCCAAAATTAGGGAGATTTGATCCTTACCAACCAATAGCAGCACAAATTAACTTGCCTCCAGCATTAATTAACAGATTTGATTTAATTTTTCCAATGAGAGATATTCCAGATGAACAAATTGATACCAAAATAGCAACTCATATTCTTGAGGTTCATGAAAATAAAGATGGTGGATTTATACCAGATATAGATTCAAAATTAATAAAAAAATATGTTTCTTATGCAAAAAAAAGAGTGTTCCCAAAATTAACAGAAGGTGCAAAAGATGAAATTAGAAATTTTTATGTAAGTTTAAGAAACTCAGGTAGTGGAGATAAAAATGAAGTTAAACCAATTCCAATTTCTGCAAGACAATTAGAAGCCCTAATAAGATTAAGTGAAGCATCTGCAAGAGTTCGCCTTAGCAATAAAATAACAAAAGATGATTCAAGAAGAGCTATTAGAATTTTAAAAAAATGTTTGGAAAAAGTTGGTATTGATCCAGAAACAGGAAAAATAGATATTGATAGAATTACTACAGGAATTACAACATCTCAAAGAGGGAAAATAATTATAGTTCGTGAAGTTATAAATGAGTTTAACAGGAATGGAATTAAAACTATTCCAGTAGAAGATATAATTAATGCATGTAAAGATAAGGGCTTGGAAGAAAGCAGAATAGAAAATATAATAGATCAGATGAAAAAAGAAGGTGAAATATTCCAGCCTAAAGTTGGTTTCATTAGCAAGATTTAAAAATCATTTCTTCTTCAAAAAATAAATGATAGTTAAATATTTAGTCTACAAAATAAATGATGAATATAAATTTGTTTTTCAAGAAGATTCAGAACAACTTGCAGAAGAGTGGGCTAGAAGATTGGGCGGAAAAGCTGTTTTTACTGGTTATTTTTTTTCCAAAAATGATTTGGAAAGAGTATTCGATATTCTCAAAGTAGTTCAAAGGGCAAACTTTACAGGAAGATTTAATCTTAAAGAATTAGAAGAAATATTAAAATGAAAATAATTTATTTATAATACTTTGTAGCAAGAAAACTTTAGGCTTTCAAGCACACATATTTCTTGAAAAAGGTATAAAAGAGTGGGAATCAAAATTAGAAAGATGGCAAATAAGAAGAATTACTCAAGGCATTCTTTTTGAAGGCATTGAATCTGATGAATATCTAAACTTTCAAATAAAATAACAGCAATAAAAAAGCTTATAGAAAAAGTAAATGCAACAGGTAAATCCAATCAAGAGAACTAGAAAGCAGATTATTTCAAAAGCCTTAAAAACCCATCTTCTTAAATACAATTATGAGTTATGAAGAATTATTGAAAAAGGCAAGGAAAGAGCTTCCAAAAACAATTGTAAGCAGTAAAGAAAGGTTTGAAATTCCTAAAGTTTCTGGTCATGTAGAAGGAAATAAGACTATTATTACAAATTTCATGCAAATTTGCGATATTTTTGGTCGTGAATTTTCTCAACTATTAAAATATCTGCAAAAAGAACTTGCAACTCCAGCTGTTTTAGAGAATCAAAGACTAATATTCGGAAGAAAATTAAACTCAAATTTCATTAATCAAAAAATAGAGCATTTTGCAAAAATATTTGTTCTATGTAAAGAATGTGGAAAACCAGATACAAAATTAATAAGAGAAGACAGGTTCTTATTCTTAAAATGTACAGCATGTGGTGCAAAACATTCAGTTACAGCTAAAATTTAATATGTTTTTTGTAAAAATTCATAAAAAGCTTGGAAGAGAAGTATTGGCAATTTGTGATGAAAATATATTAGGAAAAATGCTTAAAGAAGGAAATATTAATTTTGAAATTAAGGCAGAGTTCTATAATGGTGAAAAAATGTCAGAAATCCAAGTAAAAAAATTATTAGAAAATTCTGTCAATTACAATATAATAGGTAAAGAAATTGTAAAAATAGCAATAAAAATAGGTTTAATAGATAAAGATCAAGTAATAAAAATCAGAGGTATACCTCATGCCCAGGGACTCATCATATAAGGAAAACAGACATAGCAATTATTATGAAGCAATTCTCCAATTAAGGCCTTATAATGAAAAAGTAGTTGATTTTATTCTAAAAAAGATAAGTGAAAGAAAAAATGTTTATATTGCTAAAGAAGTTCCTTTAAAAACAGGCATTGATTTATATTTAACAGATCAGAGATTTGCAAGAGCCTTGGGCAGGCGGCTAAAAAGAAATTTTAAAGGCAAATTAATTCTAAGCAGAAAACTGCACACAAGAGATAGACAGACAAGCAGAAATATATATAGGGTAACTGTTTGTTTCAGATTAGAAGAATAAAAGAGATTTAAAAATCATCAATAAGTTCAATGGCTTTTGCATAAATATCTGCAGATATATAATAGGAATTTAATGTTACTGATATTTTTAATATCTCTTTTGCCTCATTTTTCGTGATCTTTTTTTCTCTTAAATTCTCCAATATAACTCCAATTAATCCTTTTGTTTTAATTTGAAGAAGTTCTGCAGTTTTTCTGGCCCTTTTGTCATCAGAGAAAAACCAATTAATATTCTTTTGTTTACATAAAGATATAGCACTGTTTTCTTCAGAATCTAAATCCAAACTCATTTCTTCAATTGGATCTTCAATTCTTATTTTTTCTTTAACATATTCTTCTAGGTATTTATTTTCACTAATAACTTTTTTACTTCCTAAAATCTCCTCTTCAACTTTTGTTGTAATTATTATTTTAAATATATTTAATAAATCTAATCTCCTTATTTTTGCTAAAAGAATTATAACTGTAGAATTCGCTATTGCTTCCATTTCATACTTCTTAAATCTCTTTCTAATTCCTCCATATCATAATTTAAAGGAATCTTTCTTTCTTTAAGTAAATCAAAAAATTCCCAGATACTTACATTTGCAAATTTAGCTGCCTGGCCAGTTGAAAATTTTCCTTCTTTGTACATTTTTATAGCATAATCCTTTTTCCATTGAATAAGAGCCTCAGCTAAAAGCCTTCGAATTGTTGTTGATTTATCTAAATCTTCAGTTTTAGCAACTATGCTCAAGTCCTTGTCCATATCCTTTGGAAATCTTGTTGTTATCACGCTTTCCATAATACATTGTATGACTTTGTCATATATGAATTTTTTGCTTTAGTGATAGATAGAATTTATATTTCTCTAATTTATTAGATTTATATGGGTATTAACGCCTTGATAAAATCTATTAAGGGAAAAAAGAATTTAGGAATTGATGATAAATATGTAATTGAAATTCTTGACAAATATTTAAAAAATCAGAAAATAAAAGAATTATTTGAAAAAGATGAGAAATTTATTTTTAAAAATAAGGAATTTAAAAAATTAGTTAAGGAAATCAGAAAAGAGTTGTATAAAATTCATGGCTTGTATCAGGTAAAAAAACAATCAAAAAAGCAGGAATTATTAAACAAATTACAAAAAGCAAAAAATATTGATGAAATTAAAGAAATATCAATAGAAATTCTTAAGCAGCATACCTCTTCAAGAGAAAGACTAAACAATTATAAAAAATTATATTCAGAAATCCTAAAAATTAAACCAAAATCAATCTTAGATCTTGCTTCTGGCCTGAATCCCTGCTCAATTGTACTCTCAAATTTTAAAGGAGATTATTATGCATATGAAATTAGCAGAGATGATGTCCAATTTCTAAATAAATATTTTAAAATTATTAGAAAATATAATTTAAATGGAAGAGCATTTGTAAAAGACATAACAAAGAATTTTAATTATAAAAGAGCAGATATTTGTTTTTTGTTTAAATTTCTCGATTTATTGGAAAAGAACAGAAAATTATTCGTAATAAATCTAATTAAAAATCTAAACTGTAAATATTTGATAGTAAGTTTCTCTAAAAAAACCATTTCATTAAAGCAAATGAAAAACACTGAAAGGAAATGGTTTGTTAGTTTGTTAAATGAATTAGATTTAAATTATAGAAGATTGGACTTTGAAAACGAATTTTTTTATATAATTGAACTAAAACTCCCTTAGAATTTTATTAATATCTTTTTTCATTTGACTTAATAAACCTAACTTATTTACTAATTTTTGTGTTTCCATTTCTTTTCTCGATTTGCCTTTTAGCCGCTGAATACCATAATTATAATTTTTAAGATCTTGTTCTACTTTTTTTAAGACAATATATATCTCTTTTATTTCTCTAGTTTCTTCAGAGTAATTAGGTACAAATAAGCTTTCAATTCTTTCACCAATATTAGCTAAAAAATCTAAAAATCCCATTAGTTTTATATATTTCCTTAACTTTTAAATTTAATGGATTTTGGTAATTTGGGAAAAAAAGAGGTATTTAGATTATTAAAAAGTTCTGAATTAGGATTAAATGAAAAAGATGTTGAAAATAAATTAAAAGAATATGGCTTAAATGAATTAAAGGAAAAAAAGGAAAATAAGGCATTAAAAATTCTCTTAGAGCAGATAAAAAATATTGTTATTTATATTTTATTTGGTGCTGTTCTAATTTCTTTATATTTTAAGGAATATTTAGATGCCGGAGTAATATTAGCAATTTTAATTTTAAATGTAATTTTAGGTTTTATACAGGACTATAAAGCAGAAAAAGCAATTGAATCTCTAAAAAAAATAACAGTTACAAATGTAAAAGTATTAAGAAACAACAAAAAGCAGGTTATTGATTCTAAATTCTTGGTTTCAGGAGATATTATTTTTCTAGAATCAGGAGATAAAATTCCCGCTGATTCTTTTTTATTGGAGACAAATGAATTCAAAGTTGATGAATCTGTATTGACAGGCGAAAGTGTACCAGTAAAAAAAGAAGTTGATAATAAAAAAGACAGAAGAAATCTTGTTTTTTCAGGAACAAATGTTGTTTATGGAAATTGCAGAGCTCTTGTTTTAAAAACAGGAATGTCAACAGAATTAGGAAAAATCGCAGATTTGATTCAGACAGAAAACCAAAGAGAAACTCCTTTGCAGAAAAAATTAGGAAAACTAGGCTTAAATTTAGGAATTATAACAATATTTATTTCAATAATAATTTTAATTTCAGGATTGTTAAGGCAGCAGGAATTATCTGAAATTTTATTAGTTTCAGTAAGTCTGGCAGTTGCAGCAATACCAGAAGGTCTGCCGGCAGTTGTTACAATTTCTTTAGCACTTGGAGTTCAAAGAATGGTTAAAAACAATGTCTTGGTTAGAAAATTAAGTTCAGCAGAAACTTTGGGCTCAGTAACTATAATTGCAAGCGATAAAACAGGAACAATAACTTGTAATCAAATGACTGTAAAAAAAATATATGGTGGAAAAAATATTATTGATGTGACTGGTGAGGGATATGGTTTTGCAGGAAATTTCCTCTTAAATAATTCAAAATTCAATCCAAATAAAATATCCAAATTAATTCAATGCGCTTCTCTATGCAACAATGCCCAGTTATCAGATAAAAAACATTTTGGCGATCCAACTGAAATAGCATTATTGGTTTTGGGAAAAAAAGCCAAATTAAATTTCACAGACAAAAGAATAAAGGAAATTCCTTTTAGCTCTGAAAATAAATTCATGGGGACAATTAATCAGGATAAAAATAAAAAAATTTTATTCTTGAAAGGAGCTCCAGAAGTAATATTAAAAAAAAGTTCTAGAATTTTGATTAATAATAAAATCGTAAAATTAACAGATAAAAAGAAAAGAGAAATATTAAATGTGAATGAAAATTTTGCTAATAATGCATTAAGGGTTCTAGGATTTTGTTATAATGAAAAATTAAATGAAAAAAATTCCATATTTTTGGGGCTGATTGGAATGATTGACCCCCCTAGAAAAGAAGTTCATGATTCTATAGCTTTATGTAAAAAAGCAGGAATTAGGGTTGTAATGATTACAGGCGACCATAAATTAACAGCGCAGGCAATAGCAAGACAAATAGGACTTAAAGACAGGGCATTGACAGGTGAAGAGCTGGACAAATTAAGCCCGGAAAAATTAAAGAAAATCGCAAAAGAAATTGAAATTTATGCAAGAGTAAATCCAATACATAAGGTAAAAATTCTGGAAGCTCTTGAAAATAACAATATAATAGCAATGACTGGTGATGGCGTAAATGATGCTCCTGCATTAAAAAAAGCAGATATTGGAGTTAGTGTTGGTGACAGTTCTGATGTAGCAAAAGAGGCAAGCAATTTAATTCTTTTAGATAACAGCTTTGCATCAATTGTAAAGGCAGTTAAAGAGGGCCGTGGAATTTACAACAATATCAAGAAATTTGTTAATTATTTATTATCAAGTAATTTAGGGGAAGTGTTTACTTTATTTTTTGCAATGATGTTTGGATTTAAAGATACATTGGGGAATTTCATTATCCCATTATTACCTTTGCAGATTCTCTGGATAAACTTAGTCACAGATGGCCTTCCAGCCTTGGCATTAGGAGTAGATCCAATAAATAATGATATCATGCATAAAAAACCAAGAAATCCAAAAGAAAATATTATTTCTAAAAACATGATATTTAATGTTTTGTTCACAGGTTTAATTTTTGCATTAACAACCTTGATTTTATTTAAATTAAATTTAAATGATCCAGGAAAAGCCCAGACAATTGCCTTTTCAACATTGGTAATTTTAGAATTATTTAGGGTAAACATAATCAGAAAGCAATACAATACAAAACTATTTGCAAATAAATATTTGATTCTTGCAGTAATTTCCTCAATTCTATTGCAATTAATAACAATCTATACTCCTTTAAACAAAATATTCAACACAACATTTTTATCATTAACAGATTGGATATTCATTATTTTAGTAAGTTTATTTGCAACCATAATTTGTAGAATTTTTTATTTAATTTCTATAAAAATAACAAAGCAGGTAGATTAACAATAATAAGGCAAACTTTTATAAATCAAAGTAATGATTTTTAGAATATGAATAAAAAAGCCGAAGAACTACAGAAACAACAGAGAATAGAACAAGATATCTATAGAGTTAAATTACCTAGAGGTAGGCAATCTATAGGCATCTTAGACCAGAGGCTGGGAGCCAGTAGAATGAAAGTAAAATGCTTTGATGGAAAAACAAGAATATGTAGAATTCCAGGAAGATTAAAAAGAAAACTTTGGCTAAGAGAAGGAGATTATATATTAGTAGAACCTTGGGAATTAGGTGGAGATGATAAAGGAGATATAGTTTTTAAGTATAGGCCAGCCCAAATAGCTTGGTTAAAACAAAAAGGGCATATAAAAGCAATAGAAACAGTTTCAGAATTCTAATTTGAAATGGAAATAGTAAAAATCCCTAAGGAAAGAGTAGCTGTATTAATTGGAAAAAAAGGCGAAACAAAGAGATTAATAGAAAAAAATACACGCACAAAATTAACTGTAGATAAAGAAGGCAATGTAGTAATTAACGGAGAAAGTATAGATGTATTTGAAGCAAATTCAGTTGTAAAGGCAATTGGTCGTGGATTTAATCCTGTCATAGCTCTCACATTATTAAATGAAGAAAATAATATGGAGATAATAAATATTAAGGATTTCACAGGAAAATCAGAAAAGAAATTCCACAGAATAAAATCAAGATTAATAGGGACAAATGGAAAAGCCAGAAAAGTTATTGAAAAAATGACAGATACAGAAGTCTCTATTTATGGAAAAACAATTACAATTATTGGTCATTTGGAAAATGTAAGCATAGCAAAAAGAGGAACTGAAATTCTTTTAAGGGGGGCTCCCCACGGAAATGCCTACAAATATATTGAAAGAGAAATGAAGAAATTAAAAGAAGATTTCTAATTATTAAAAATAAAAAAAGTCAAAACAAATAAAACTAACCATACAACAAAAGAAATCAAAGCCCAATTTTTATTTCTTAAGAAACTGGCATAAGCTAATGAAATTGTTACAATTATTATTGGAATAAATTGTACTGGATTCATTCTACGTTTGCTCTATTACTAATAAAAAATTTCTGGAGTTTATGTGCACAGCCTTCACAAAGAAAAGCTTTATAAATAACTTTTCTTTTCATCATAATATTTTGAAAAAGTGGTGTCATAGAAGTGATAAAAGCTGAAGAATTAGCATTAAAGCAAAGAGAAATTTCTGTTTCAGAATTTTTTACAAAAAATAGACATTTACTTGGTTTTGATAGTCCAGCAAAAGCAATTTTAATGGCAGTAAAGGAATGCGTAGATAATTCATTGGACGCAACAGAAGAAATGAGAGTTCTACCTGATATTTATGTTGAAGTTAAACAATTATCAGAAAATAGACTTAAAATTATTATCGAAGATAATGGTCCTGGTATAGTTAAAGAACAAATTCCAAGGGTATTTGCAAAATTATTATATGGGAGTAAATTTCACTCACTTTCTCAGAAACGTGGGCAACAAGGAATTGGTGTTAGCGCGGCAGTTTTGTATTCACAATTAACAACTGGAAAACCTGCTGTAATTACTTCCAAAATCGGACTTAAACAAAAAGCACATCATTATTGGTTACATATTGATACAGTAAAAAATGAACCTGAGATAGTAAAAGAAGAGTCATTTGATTGGGGTAAAGATCATGGTACTAAAGTAGAACTTGAATTAGAAGGAAAATATCAAAAAGGAAAACAAAGTGTAGATGAATACCTAAAACAAGTAGCTATTGTAAATCCCCATGCTAAAATAATTTACATAAATCCATTAAATGAAAAAGTTGAATATCATCGGGTAACAAATGAAATGCCAGCAGAAGCTCAAGAAATTAAACCCCATCCTTATGGTATTGAATTAGGAATTTTAATTAAGATGCTTAAGTCTACTGAATCAAGAACATTAAGTTCTTTTTTACAAAATGATTTTTCAAGAATAAGCACTGTAACAGTTAAAGAAATTTGTAATAAAGCAAATTTAGATATAAAATTAAAACCAGAAGAACTTACTTTACAGCAATCAGAAATACTATATAAATCAATTCAGAACACGAAAATTATTGCCCCACCAACTAATTGTATTAGTCCTATTGGGGAAGAATTATTAATTAAAGGCTTAAAAAAAGAAATTAATGCTGATTTTTATACTGCTGTTTCAAGAAGCCCCGTAGTTTATAGAGGTAGACCTTTTGCTATTGAAGTAAGTTGTGCTTACGGTGGAGATCTAAATAAAGAAACACAAGTAAGATTAATGAGATTTGCAAACAGAGTTCCATTATTATATCAACAAGGTGCTTGTGCAATAACAGAAGCTGTTCAAGATACAAATTGGAGACCTTATGGATTGCAGCAAAGTACGGGCAGTCTACCTTATGGTCCTTTAGTCTTGGTAGTTCATATGGCTTCTGTGTGGGTTCCTTTTACATCTGAAAGTAAAGATGCTATTGCACATTATGAAGAGATTATAAAAGAAATCAAATTAGGATTGCAAGAATGTGGTAGAAGATTAGGTATTTTTATTAGAAAAAATGTAAAAGCAAAAGAACAAAAGGAAAAAATAGACTTATTTACAAAATATATCCCTGAATTAGCTAATTCATTAAGTTCATTGACAGGCGAAAAACCAAAAATATTGGAAGAAGAACTGACAAAAATATTAAATAAAAATCTGAAAGATTTGTTAAGAAGTATAGATAATGCTGAAATAAAAGAGGAAATTAAAGAAGAAATGGCTGAAAAGCAGGACAATAAAAAGGAAAAGAAAAAATCAGAGGTATCGGAACCAAAGGTTCCGATTAAAAAATCAAAAAAAGAGATTCAAACAAAACTGAGATAGCTTAGAGTTTTTTCTGAAGCTTTTTTCCAAAAAGACTCATGGCAGAAAATAAATCAAAAAAAGTACTTGAAGAATTTGGTGATAAAATAGTTTCCCAAATTAAAAAAGGAAAAAATCCTGAAATTGAAATGACTCTTAGAAATCTAAGCAATATAATTTATGATACGAAACAAAAGATCCTTAAACTAGGAAATAAAATACAGAGTAGGTCATTCTTTAATTTAGCACATTCAAAAAAATTCTTGCAGACAGTTGAAGTTGCATCTGTAATTAAAAAAGAATTGTTGGGATCTGGAAAACATTCTAGTCTAAGAGACGTTTTTTACATGGTAAAAAGAACTATTCCAGGAACAAATATTAATCTAGTAGAAGATCAGACAGAATCAGACAAAGCATTAGAAGACCTAGAAGTTATTACTGACTTCTCAAGAGAGCAATTGCATGTAGCTGCAAATAAAATGGGAAGTGTTGCAGGAAAAGTAATTATAGAAGACAAAGGTGACACAATAGATTGGTCCAAAATGGGAAGCGGTGGTTGGTCTATCCCTTCTATTACAGACGAATTAAAATTCAAAAAAGTAAGTGCAAAATACGTTCTTTATATGGAGAAAGCAGCTGTTTTTGAAAGATTAAATGAAGACAAATTTTGGGATAAAAATAATTGCATTATTATATCATCGCAAGGTCAGACAACAAGAGGAATTAGAAGAATGCTTCAAAGATTATATGAAGAACACAATTTGCCAATCTATGTTCTCTGTGACGGAGATATTTACGGTGCATATATTTACTCAGTAATTAAATATGGTTCAATTGCATTGGCTCATGCATCGGGCAGATTAACAATTCCAGGTGTAAAGTACGTTGGAATTACAATGGATGATGTTATAAAATATGATCTTAAAAAGCATTTTATCAAATTAGATGAAAAAGATTATGCAAGAATTAAGCAAGTTTCTGAATATGCCTGGTTCAAGAATAATAAAGATTGGCTAAGACAATTCAAAATGATGAAAGAATTTGGAGCAAAAGTAGAAATTCAGTCCCTGACATCTAAAGGTATAAGCTTTATTTCTGAAAAATACTTGCCTGAAAAAATAAAAAATAAGGAATTTTTAGATTGATTTTTTATAAAGAAAACCTTAAAAAGATATCTTTCTAGAGAGTTCTGCACAAAAATGATAAAATCACACAGTGAAAGATTGAAAATAGTATCTGACAAACCATTGAAAAATCCTGATATAACTTCAAGAGTATTTCAGAATTTAAATAAGATAAAAAATTTAACACTAGATAATTTGGTTGATATTAATATTGACAAAGAAAGAAGAATTCTTGGGACAGAAGCAAGATTATTGGCGCAATGGAAATATGGGGCTGAATGGAAAGAGCATTTAGATGCTCCTTTAATCGCTCATGCAGATGCAGCAATAGACCTCAAAAAAGAATATGATTGTACAATTGCTGCAACTGAAAAAAGTTTTCCATATGCAGAAATACTTAAAATCATGGGTATGGAAATGTGCCCAGTTGATTTTATTTCTATGGAAAAAGATAAAAATAATCCAAAAGTAAAGGAAAAAATAGAAAAATTAAGAGAAAAAAGAGTTTTAATTGTTGACAGGGAGTTTATTACAACAGGACTTTTAAAAAAAGTATATGAAGAATTAAGAAATAAAGGAATAAATGCAAATGGTGCTTATCTTGGAATTTCAAATTGGGAGCAATTAAATGGTGAAACTCCTTATCTTAATGGAAAATTAGCAAGATTACATTGTTTTTGGGAGCATATTGGCTCAGGTCTTGGTCTTATGAGAATAACTAATTGTGATGTTTACAAAAAAGGACTTCTTCCTAAAGAATTAAAATTATATTCTGTAAATGGAAAATTATATTTGGACAAACCAAATGCAAATCAGGCAGCAAGAAGAGTGGCCATTAACTTAAAAAAAATTAGTATTATATAATACTAATAATTTGTGAACTGCCAATCTCTTGAGATGGGGTAGTTCATTATTCTTTCAAATTCAATAGGAATATCTACGTCCAAAATAATATCTTGGACTGCGCCCCTAAAATGAAACAAATAGATAAGCAAGTACTACTTCTATTTAATATCTTCTGTTAAATATTCATCTTTTTGCTTGGATATAATCTAAATTTGTATGTTATTTTCTCTTTTTTCTTCATGATCCATATAAAAATAATTTAGTATATAAGCACTAAGCAGATCCTCGGTTTGTCCAGTAGGTTTTGTCCAGTTGTATTTATAAATGGGAAAAGTTATAACTTTTAGTAGTTACTCAATCACAGCAGAGCTGTGGAGATTTCCTTGAGATTAAAAATGAAAAAGAATTTCTTATTAATTCTCTCAATTGTTCATTCCCCATAGCTAAAAACCTAATTTCAAAAAAGTCCTAAACTTATCTTTTTAAAAACAAGTAATTAATTAGAGACGAATTTCTCTATAGTTTTATATGTTGGTCCCGCCCTACTTAATACACTTTTAATTAAACTAAAAGAATTAACTTTAAATTTTAATTTCTTGATTTTTATTTCTTTAAAAGTATTTTTAAATTCATTTTTATCTTTAATTGTTTTAACTCTTCCAATCGTAATATGGGCGCTAAACTCTTTGTCTTTTTCAAAATAATTTCTTATTTTTTCTTCCACATCTTGCTGCAGTTCTATAACTTTGTTAAAATTTTTGACTCCAACCCACAAAACTCTTATATAATTCTCAGTCGGAAAAGCTCCGAAATCATCTAATTCTAATTCAAAAGCATCAAATTTGATTTCTTTTAACTTCTCATTAATTTTCGGAATTATTTTATCATCAACATTTCCAAGAAACTTCAATGTAAGATGGATTTTAGATTTTGCAACCCAATTAATTTTAGCTAAGTCTTTATTAAAATTATCTTTAATACTAAATAAATAATCTTTTACTTCTTTTGGTAATTCAATAGCAATAAACAATCTCATAATAATTCACTCAAAATCTTGGCAGCATTTTTTACTGTAATATTGTCAATATCTTTCAAAGGATTAACTTCAACTAAATCAATCCTCTTTAAATTTTTTAATCTTTTTATTTTTGAAATTAAATAAATTAATTCTTTAATATCTAATCCATTTGGCTCTAAATATCCAGTCCCTGGACAAAATTTAGGATCCAAAACATCAATATCAATGCTTAAATAAAACTTTTTAAACTTTTTAAAGAAGTTTATTAATTCTTCTTTAACTTTTTCAATATTTTCATGGACTTTCTTTACATCAATAGTTTTAACATCCCTCAAAAATTCAACTTCACTTTTTCCACTTTTCCTTACACCAACATAGACTAAATTCTTTTTATCTAAAATACCTTCATCAACTAATTTTCTTACAAAATCCTCATGACTAACGCTTTTTATATATAAAGCACAATCTGGATGAGCATCAAATATCAATAACCCATAATTCTCATTTTTTTTGGCAAACCCCCTAAACAAAGAATAAGTTATGCTGTGATCTCCACCTAAAAAAATATCTCCAGAAGCCTTCTCAATATTCTTATTAGTTTCATCAATATTATTTATATTTACTTTAATTTCATCAATAATTAAATCCGATTTATTTAATTCATTTAATATAAAATCAGAACCTTTTTCACAACCGGGATTTTTTCCTAAACTCCCTTGTGAACTGCATACTTTAACAATTTTCATAAAATTAACAAAAAAAGGAGATATAAAAAATTATCGGGTTATCTTATAACTCTTAACAAGCTCGTATAATTCTCTAGCTTTTTTATTTCTTTCAAAATGTTCTCTTACAGGTTTAATCAATTTCTCTAAATAAATAGTGACATTATTTTTGAGATCAGCAGGATGTAAATCTCCATTTACATAAGCTGTTCTTAATTCTTCATAATTTCCAAATATAATATCTCCGCCAAATTTAGCAGGTCTTTCAATCTTCATTTCTTTAAAATTTTTAAAAATAATATATTTACAATATTCTAATAATGGATTGCCCTCTTCTATTTTTGGAGGACAAAAAGCAGTATTAATCTTATTTTTTAACTCCCAAAAACTTTCATGCATGTAAATAGCACTTTTGGGATCAGATTTAGACATTTTAGAAGCCATTAAAGTTTCTTCCTCTGTTTCTTTTTTTTGTAACCCTTGTAAACCCAATAAAATATGGTGGTGAATTGCAATTGGTTTCTTCCACTTTAATTTATTAGCAACTTCTCTAGCTAAAATATGTGCTCTTCTTTGGTCCATGCCTAATTGACAAATATCGAGATTCAAATGAAAAATATCTGTAACTTGCATAGGTGGATAAAATAATTGTCCCATGCTTAATTTCTCACCCTGTTTTCTGCCCATTATAGTTGTTGCTCTTAAAACTCTTTCAAGAGAAATTTCCTTGGCTACTTTTAAAACTCTATCCCAATATTTCAATCCATCCATTATCTCACTAGCCCATACTATCTTTACTTTGTCAATATCAATACCACAAGCTTTCCATACCTCAACAAAATATTTGCCAGCAGTTTGGATATTTTCTAAATTGCCGCCTAATTTGTTATTAATAAAACCAAAATAATCAGCTAAAAATAAATGAAATTTAACCCCAGCCTTTAACATATTCCTTAAGTTAGTTGCTCTTAAAAGTCCAAAATGTATTGGCGAGATACCTGATGGCTCAAATCCATCATAAGCCAAGGGTTTATCATTAGTTTCAAAAAGATTTCTAAGCTCATCCTCAGTTAAAATTTCTTCTGCAAAAGACTTCATCAACTCTATTTTTGTTTCAGTATCCATTCTTTTTATATCCTAAATAAAACATTATAAAACTTTCTCCTAAATTTATTACATAGCTTATGAAAAGTTTTCAAAAATCCCGCAAATCTTTACAAAAGCCTTATTAATATAAATTGATTTTAAATAAAAATGGCAGAGTCTTTTTTGATTAAATTATCTTTGGTAATATCAATAGCTGGTTTAATAATTCTCTTTTTCATATCAGAAAAAATAAGACCAAAAGAATATCAAATAAACCTTCTTTCAAAAGAGAATTTGGAGCAATTAATAAAAATTAAAGGAACAATAAATAACGTGAAAGAAATTAAAGGTTTGATTATAATGACAGTTGAAGACAAATCAGGAGAAATTAAAGTTATTTTATCCAGAAAAAATCAGATCCTTAAGCCGGAAAAAGACCAAGAAGTTGAAGTAATAGGAAAATTCAAAGCATACCAGAAAGATTTCGAAATTGAAGCTCAGGAAATAAAAATTTTATAATTTTTTTAAAAACTTTTCATAAGTGATTAGTGAGAACTCTAAAAATGTTAGAAGAATTAATTTCGATTTTAATAGGCTGTATTTTGGGAATTATGACAGGTTTAACTCCTGGTCTTCATATAAATTTAATAGCCTCAATAATGCTGGCTTTATCAAATTTTTTATTAAAATATACCTCTGATTTAAATTTAATAATTATAATAATATCAATGTCAATTACACATTTATTTTTAGATACAATTCCTTCTATTTTCTTAGGAGTTCCAAATGAAGACACAGCAATTATTATATTGCCGGCGCATAAATTGTTGCTAGAAGGAAAAGCCCAAGAAGCTGTATTTCTTTCTTTATTAGGAACTTTATTTTCAATAATAATAATTTGTATTTTCATCCCAATTTTAATTTTTATTTTTCCAATATTGAATTTTTTTCTGAAAAACCACATACATATTATCTTAATAATTCTAACAATAATCTTAATTTTAAAGGAAAAACAAAGATTCTTAACTTTAACAATATTTTTATTTTCTGGAACTATGGGTTTTATAATATTAAATACCCCGAATATAAAAGAGCCTTTGCTTCCCTTGTTAGCAGGTTTGTTTGGCTTAAGCTCATTAATTTTAAGCATAAAAAACAATACAAAAATCCCAAAACAAATTAATCAAAATTTAAAAATAGAAATTAAAAAAATAAAATTTATTCTCATTGGTTTTATAGCTGGAGTTTTTTCAGCATTTCTTCCAGGTCTTGGTTCAGCACAAACATCAGTTTTAACCTCATCAATAATAAGAAAAATAGATCCTAAAGACTTTTTAATTCTAAACAGCTCAATAAATTCAGTAAACTTAATTGGGAGTTTTATAACTCTTTTCACAATCAATAAAGCTAGAAGTGGAATAGCAGTTGCAGTTTCACAGCTAATAAATTTAACATTAAATAAATTAATTTTAATATTTTCAGTAATCCTGGCAACAACATTTATAGCAACAGTCTTAACAATTTGTTTTTCAAGAATTTTTTCAAAATTAATTTCTAAAATAAATTATGAAAGATTATGTTATTCAATAATTGTCTTAATTACAATTCTAGTTCTAATAATCTCAAAACCAATTGGTTTACTAATTTTAATAACATCAACATCTTTAGGAGTTTACGTACAATTAAAACAAGTAAATAAAAATCACTTAATGGGTTGCTTATTGTTGCCAGTAATATTATATTTTATAATTTAAGTTTTGATAAAACTTTTCAGAAAAGGTTTAATTAAACCACCCAATCAAAGCTTTCTGCTTGTCTTTCTCTTTTCCAAATAAAGATTCAATTCTTTTTTTTGTAATCTTTAAATTTTGCTTTAAATAAACAGGAAGATCATACTTCTCAGCAATATCTAAAGCCATATTCAAATATTTTATGACAAATCCTTCAGAAACAGTGAGTAATAATTTACCCCCGCATTCAAGGCAAATTCCAGATAAAGGCGGCCTTCTGAATTTTGCATTGCATTCAACGCATCTGAATTGTTGCGTTGAAAATTTTCTTAAGTTTCCTTTTATATCTCTGATAAAATGTTTCTCAATAACTAATCTGGCAACATCTTGCTCATTAACAGCTCTTATTTTTTTAGCTAAATCTAATTGTCCCTTTACTTTTTCACCCATAGAAGGAATAAATTTATATGCGCTACAAACGACCCCACGATTAATATCGCTAGTATCATGGGTAAACCCAAATCCCCCATATTGCTTTTCAGTATCTAAAAAATCTTTTACTTTAGAAATCTTAATTTCCCAAGGATTTTTGTATTGCATGGCAGCTTCATAAAATTCCAAAGGATAATTAAAAGCAACATCCATGTCAAATACCATGTCATCCACTTCTGTAGGCAATAATTTAGAGCTTAATAATAAAGGTTCATCTTGTGTTGCCCCTTTAGTTTTCGGCAAATATTTTTTTGAAAAATTAAGCAAAACATCCATTAATAACATAATGCAAGCTTCATCACCGTCACACCTAGTATTTATAATTTGATTACCCCAAATAATATTTCGTTCCTCTTTTTCTTTCCAGTCAACTTCCAAACAATAAGAATTTGCTTTTTCATTAATTATTTCAATAGACTTTACATAATCTATGAAAGCATCACCAAAAGAAATTAAAGGAATTTGCTTATGATTATAAGATAATTTTCTTCCTTTAGTTTTTAAATTCAGCATATATTTTAATTTTTCAGCTTTCTTAGGATGATTTAAATTTAAAAAACAAGACAAAGTTCTACAATCTATTCCACTATAAATTAAATGATGATTAACTGAATATTTTGGTTTTTTTCCGAGTCTTTTATAGATTTCTAAAACCGTTCTTCCAGGCAATCTTAGTTTACTTGAACAAAATCTCCCTATTAAATTAAATCTTGTCAATAAAAAAGATATATCATCTAAAAGAGATTTATTAACAGATGAAATATCAATAACATCTCGCTGAGTTACTATACTACCATCGCCATCAATATAAGCAGAAATATAAGCACTAACTATTTCATCAAGAGAATTATATAAAAATCTTGGAACCCTTTTTGTATGAGCATTTGATCCAGTTTTAAAGCAATATTTAAGTAAATAATAAATAATATCATAACAAATTGTAATCTTAGTATTATTTTCTTCTAAAATTGGTTTAACCCCAAAACATTTTCGCGTAGAATTAAAAATTGCTTCCTGAATTAACTTAGTACTATTTCTAAAACTAACTCGTTTTGTTGTTGCATTTGTATGTAAATGTCCTTCGGCAGTATAATAACCAAGTAAATTAGCTAAATTTTCATCAATTTTAATTTTATTATTGAATTTAAATTTTCCAAAAAAACATCTAATCAAAGCTTTATCAGGAATATCTTCAATAGAAACCAAATTTAATTCTAACAGCTTTTTAAAATTATTCAATGGGACGCTTTGATACCATCTGCTTAGATTCTTTTTATATTCACCTTTAAAATTTAATTTCTCGCAAATAAATTTCCTCCCCAATCTATTCACTAAATTTTTAAAGAAATCAGAACAATTATCAATTTTTACTTTTGAAAGTATTTTTTCCGGTAAATTTTCAATAAATTCTTTAATTAAATTTAATTCTGTACTAAAATTTATTTCTGGTTTAAAATAATCTAAAACAAGTAACTTATCATCTATTTTAATTTCATTTGCTTTTTTAAATTTAAAATTATTGCTTTCATCTAAAAACATAAAATCATGATTCTGAGTCATTGTATAATTTCTATTTGTTGCAGTAGTAATTTTTATCCATTCTTCTGTTAATGGACCCTTAATAAAGTGTTTAATCTTTTTTTCTTTTATTTCTTTAGTAACAGGATCAGAACCATATGCAACCAATTCTTGGTTGCATTCTACTTTTAAAGTTCCAACAGTATCGACTACTTTTGTTTTAGCCCCTCTTTTTATTAAATCTTCAACAAAGGGCCCAATTTCATCATAGTAGATTTTTTTGTTTTTATCAGAATAAACAAATTTAGTGGTTGGAAAAACACAGTCTCTTCTCATAAGTGAGTGCAAATAAGGATGTGCTAAAAATCCTTGTGTTTTTGAAAATCCAATTATCCTTGACACTATGCCAGAAGATGTATGCGGGCTCAGACTGATAACTAATTGCCCTATCAAGTCTTCTTTTGTTTTGAGATTATAATATTTTTCAGTTTTGTATAATTTCTCAAGTAACTCGTCAATAAATCTAGAAATTTTAAGCATAACATCATCACACTTTTCATCTAAAGTATCTGGAGAACAAGGAATTACAATATCTTGTGATTTTAATTCAATAATTTGCTCATCATTAATAATCTCATTTCCATAAACATCTTTTTTATAGCTTAATTTTTTTAATCTTTCTAAATTTAAACCAATTTCTTTTGGTTTAAAATGAGTCAATGGCATCTCAATCATATCATATCTAATTGTACCGTCTTTATTTACATATAAACCATATTTAGCTCTCAAAATTCCCTTAGATAAATGTTCAACAATATGGTCTTTGCTACTTGTTCCCCTAACACCTTTAATCAATTCTGGATAAGAATTTGTATCTAATATTTTCAAGGCATTTTTTAAATAATAATTAATGTCAATTTCTCTTTTTCTGGATTTTAATGTTTTTCTTCCGCAGCACTCTTCATTATCATTTATTTTTTTACAAGTAGTACAAAAGAATTTTTGTATGCATTTGTTTCCACAGACCTCACAAAGAGAATAAACAGTCTCCTTATTGCACTTTTCACATAAAAAATTTGGAAAATCAGCATTAATTTTTCCTTTAGCTAAAGCATTGTTAAAACTTCTTGTTTTTCCCCCTTCGTTTCCAACAGCAAACAAAATTTGTGGACTCCCTGTTAATTTTCTCATTTTAGCTTTCTCAGGTCTGCCCATTCTTGCCCCAATTGAAGTTCCTGACTTATCCCTAATTTTATATTTACATTTTTCGTTCAAAATATCTAAAACATTTTCCTTATCAGAAATAAAATTAAAATCACCACCCAAATTTAACATCAAAGCTTCTTTCCATTCTCCTTCAATCACAACATATTCATTCAAAACATACTTGTGAAGCACCCCAATTAATTCTAAAATTCTTTTTGGTAGATTTTCATCTTTTAATTCTGGTTTTTGGTGATAAGGAATTACTAATTTATCATCTTTAAAAACTCCTTTCCGAAGCCATTCAAGTAAAAGATTAAATTGCTCTTTATTTATTTCTGACCACCTAAATAAATATCTGGGATGTAAAGGTAAGTTCTTTTCAAGAGATAATTTTTTAGCCTCTTCAATAGAAATTTTTTTTTCTTTAATTCCAGTTTCTAAGCACCACCATTCATCACAGTATCCAGGTGGAACTAATTTATGAGCTCTATTTAAAAAATCACCATAATTAATTAAAATATCACCCAAATGTAAAATTTCTTCAATATCTTTGGCAACTTTTCGAGCCTGTTCTGGATCTTCTAAAAATAAAACATCACCATTTTTTAATTTTACAATCGGCCCATCAATACTGTCACAAGACCCAACAACACAGGCTTTTCCAGGCCTCTCAACTTTAAGTTGTGTACCAATAGCAATAAAATTATTTAAGACATACATGGTTGATGGGTGTATTGCTTGAGCGCTTAAACCAGTATTTCTTCCTCTTCCGTATCGTAATCTAAAGCCGCCTTTTGCTAATGGGTGAGTAAAAACAGGTCTACCAGCTACTAAATCTTTAATATATGTGTAGTCTGGTTTTATCAAAACATTAGAATTTTCAGATTTTTCCTGTGCTTTGCTTTTCTGTTGTATTTTCAAAAATTCATCTAAGAAATTCCATTCGTCACTAAAAAAATCTTTTCCCCATTTCTGTAATTGTGCAAAAACTTTCTTTGCTTTCTGCGCAAAACATTCTGCAAAAACCAAGCAAAAACCATTCCTTATTAAATTAGTCCCAATTCTGTCTAAATCTTTATAATTGCTTACTTCAAATTTCTCAGAAGGATCTCCTGTAATTTGGACAGGTATTTTTGAGGCTAAAAAAACTATTTCTTCATCACTGGGTAAATATTGTAAATTTGTAATTCTTTCATGATAATCTTTTACTTCTGTAACACTTCTCTTAATCTCTTCTTTTGTTGCATCATAAACATCATATCCCATTTTTAATCTTATATAATCAGCAACAACAACAGATACAGAAGCACCTGTGCCGCCCGCGCTCCTGATTGGGCCAGAATAATATAAAGCAAAGTATTCCTTTCCGTCTCTTCTTTTTTTTAATTCCAACCTTACAAATCCCTCTAATGGTGAAACAACTACACCAAGAGTAATATACGCAAGTCCAAATCTAATTCCTACCTCCATAGCTTCTCTTTTGTCTTTAAATTTGCAAAACTTCTCCTGCGCAATTTCTAAAGAAATAGTCAAAGCAACCCGCCAATCTATTCTCCCGAATTGTTTCTCAAGATCTTCAATTCTTTTCTCAATTCCTTGGTTTTTTACTTGTGGAGCAACTATAGAAATTAAGCCAACAGCCCTATCAACCATATTTTGTGCCAAAGGAATGTCAACAAAAAGTTCAGGATCAATGCCTTTGCTTCTCGCCTTATTTGCAGATTCATAAGCCTTCTTGATTTCATTATCAAAATCTTCAAAATATTTCTTAATATCTTCACTGGCAACTATCATAATACATCTTTATCTTCAAAAGTTTGTTTCATAAAATTTAAAATTTTTATTTCGCGGCTCTTCAAATTTATTAAAGTCACTTTAGCAGTATCTGTTTTGCTGCCGGTTTTTTCCTGATAAGGTGTTAACCCCTCCCAGCATCCACACCCAATTAATGAAACATTTCTATAAACAATATTACTAATTTGATGCAAATGTCCTGTAATGATAAAATCAGGAATATTATCAATTATTAAAAAATCATTTTTAGCATCAGGTACATATAAAGTAGCAGTATGTGTCGGACTTAAATGCCTTCTTTGTAATAAATATTTCATAATTAAATCCCCCCTAGAAGTCCACCCATTGCTTCTTATACTCTCAATATTATCAGCATAATAAACAAAACTTTTGCCATGATACAATATAACATCAAAACCAGAAAAATCCCCAGAAGAATGTAGATTAATAAATCCTGGATTAGTAACTAGAATAACATTCTCAATTTCAAAAAGTTCTGGAGCAAACTCCTTGTCTAAAATAGGTTGTGGCTCACTAACTCTAACAGAATCATGATCTCCAGGACATAAAATAATCAGTACATCTTTTCTTATTTTAGAAAGTAAATTTGCTAATTCCCTATATTGTTCTCTTATGTCTTTAATTTCCAAATCATTATCCTGTCCAGGATATACACCAATACCAGCAACTAAATCCCCAGTCATTGTTATATATTTTATCTTTCGAGCAATCTCTTTTTGTTTCTCCTCTCCTACATTACCATTTACCCATTCAATAAAATTCAAAAAATCCTCCTTATAAAATAATCTTGAACCAACATGAATATCTGAAGTACAAATTAAATAACATTCGTCAGGACTTTTCTTCAGTTCCTTAGTCAATGGAATATCAGGAAAAACAACTCTTCTTCCAAATAAAACACCCTTACTAAAGCTTCCAACAATACCTATAACCTCATCCAAAGAAACCTCTTTACAAGTATTATAAAGTTCAAAATCATTTTTCCCAACAATTACTTTTATTCTTCCTGTTAAATCCTCTATATCAAAAATAAAATTGCTGTTTTTCGTTATCTCTTTATTCATAACAATCCCAATAATAGTTGCCTTCTCTTTGTCCTTTTTATTCAGGACTTTATTAATAGAAATAACATCTCGTAATTCCTGTCTTTTTTCGAGAATATCTCTTAAAACTTTATATCTATTCCTAAAATATTCAACAAAATCTTGTAAATCAATTTTTTTATCTGGTTTTATATAATCTTTAATTATTTTTACAGATGATTTTAATGCTTGTTCTTCTTTTACAATTTTTTTAACATTTATCAACTCTAAAAAATTATCATATTCAATCCTGCTTCTTCCTTTTTCCAAAAAAACTCTCGCCCTTTCAATCTCATCCCAGTTAACGCTTAATTTTTTAAAAATACCTAAAGATTCTAGTATATGCCTGTTAATTATTAAAGGTTTATCTAAAAAAAGATTCTCTTCTAATAAATTAATTATCTTTTCAATCTCAAAACTAGAATCAAAAACATCTGGGCTAACTAAATATCCTTTCTGCATTAAAGATTGTACAACTTCCCCCTTTTCCATTATAAACTTAAATCCTCTTTTAACATATTATTTATTTTTATAGCAGTTGAATTTGGTATTGCTAAGCAAATCTCTCTTGTTCTCCCATATCTTCCCTTGCTGATTACTTTGGCATTAATTATTCCCAACAAGTCAAGTTCAGCAACAATATCGCTTAATCTTCTCTGAGTTAAAGGCCTATCCCCTGTTCTGAAACAATAATTTTTGTAAATTTCATAAATATCCCCAGTAAAAATACATTTATTTGCTTTCAAAAACATTTCAAAAATAGCATAAAGAGTTAGCTTAAACTGTTTTGGCTGGCTGTTGACAATGTCAATTATTCTGTCTCTTTCAATTTTTGCTTCAGCAGCATCAATATTCTCTAATGTAACTGTTTTTTTATTTCCTCTCTCAACTAATTCTCCTGCTACTCTCAATAATTCTAAAGCTCGCCTGGCATCACCATGTTCTTTTGCAGCATAAGCAGAGCATTTTTCAATTACTCCCTCCTCAATTACCTCCCCCTTAAAAGCAATTTCTGCTCTTTCTTTCAAAATTTTTTGTAATTGTAAGGCATTATATGGTGAAAAAACAAGTTCTTCTTCACTCAAACTGCTTTTAACTCTTGAATCTAAATTATCTGCAAATACCATATCATTCGAAATTCCAACTAAAGAAATCTCACTATTAAGTAACTCAGAATTTAATCTAGTTAAATTATACAGAATTTCATCCCCAATTTTATTTACTAATTGATCAATTTCATCAAGAACAATTATTAATAATTGTTTTTTTTCATCTAAATATTTTATAAAACCCCTATATACTTCATCAGTTGGTAAACCTGTTGCCGGTACTTCTCCACCAAATTCTCTTGTTAACTGCGCAAGCAATCTATATTCAGTATCTGCAATTCTTTTTAGTTTACAATTAAGATAAAAAATCCTTAAATTAACATTCTTTTTTTTAGAAAGATCTAGTAGGTTTTTAATTACATACTTAACACAAAGGGTTTTACCAGTTCCTGTTCTACCATAAATAAATAAATTAGATGGTTTTTCCATTCTCAGACTAGGCGCTAAAATATTTGCAATTTGTTTTATTTCATTTTCTCTGTAGTGAATATTATCAGGAATGTAATTACTTTGTAGGGCCTTTCTGTTCTTAAAAATAAAATCTTTTTTCAAATAACCTTCAAAAAAATCAGTTAACCCTTTTTCATCAACCATAGTAATCCTAAAAACATAAAATTCTATTTAAAGATTCTTATTTTTTCATCCCACCCCCCTCTTTCCTATAGAAACCACCCCTTCCGGAAAATTTTCATAAAAAGTAAAATTTTTTTAAATATAAATAAAAAGTGAAAAATAGAAAAAGAAAAACATATAATAAAGAATAAAAAAATTTATAAAAGCAAATAAAAAATAGAAAAAATCATAAAAACTTATTAAAAACTTATTTTTTTATATTTCATTCAAAAAAAGAGGTTTAAATAATAAACTCTTTCCAAAGGAAATGGGGGGGTGGGGGTTATATTCTGAAAAGATTATATAAAAAATATACAAATCCAAACCCAGAAAGATTTATAAATTAGATAAATTATTAAAAGAAAATGGCTGAAGAAGAAAAAAAATATTCTAAACAACTATTAGGAAAGACAGTAGTAACTAAATCGGGAAAAAAATTCGGTGAAATAGGAAATATAACTTTTGAAACAAGAACAGGAGAATTAATACAAATTATTCTCAAAAATACAACACCATATATAGAAAATTTAAATTTAGAAAAAGATACTAGTGGAAGTGTTTTAATACCTTTTTCATCAGTAATTGCTATAGGTGACTTCGTTGTTGTTTCTGAAGAAGATATAATATAAAGATTTTTAAATTATTGTATTTTTCTTAATAAAATGAAATCAACTAAAGATATTAAAGTCTCAAGTAAAATATATGAGCAGATCATAGGGCAGAATAAAGCCCTAGAAATAGTTAAAAAAGCAGCAAAACAAAGAAGGAATTTATTATTAATAGGAGACCCAGGAACAGGAAAATCTCTTTTAGGTCATGCATTAGCAGAATTACTGCCAACAGAAAAACTTGTTGATGTTCTTTCTTATGATAACCCAATAGATGAAAATACACCAATAATAAAAACAGTTCCTCGGGGAGAAGGTAAAGAAATAGTCTCAAAAGCAAGACTTCAAGCAATAACATCTTTTAAGAAACAAAGTACTTTTATATTTATTTTAGTAATTTTATCAATGATCACACCATGGTTAATTAGAAAACAATATGGTGACATAATGGCAGCAGCTTCTTTAATAGGTTCAATGATTTTTTTAGGTGCATTTATTTTATTCTTAAATATTAATAGAAGAGTTAAAACCACATCAAGAGTTCCCAAATTATTAATTGATAATTCAAATACAAAAAAAGTTCCTTTTTTAGACGCTTCAGGAGCACATGCTGGAGCACTACTTGGTGACTGTTTACACGATCCATTACAATGCCTAAATAGTAGTAACAATATTTTTATAATTAAAGAAATAGGAAAAGATAAATATATCTTACAAGAAGAAGATATTAGTTTAAAAATTAATAATTTATTAGAAAAAAATAAAGACAAAATAATTAAAAGAAAAGATTATTCTGCAGTTCATTTAAAAGAAGGGGAATTAAAAATTTTAGGAGAAAGAAATAAGAACATTCAAGACGTTACTGTATTATCAGTAAATAAACATAAAAATCACCACAAATATTTAATAAAATTAACAACAGAAACTGGAAAAGAATTAATTGTTACGTCAGAACATAAAATAGCAGTTAAAGATTTTTTCAATAAAATAAAATATATTGCTGCAGAAAATTTAAAGCCATGGCATAAATTAATCACTCTCGAATAATTATTTAGTTGTCTTCCGAAAACTTTCCGAAATTTATTAATTTTTCCAGAAACTTTACAGTTGATTTATAAATCAATCCAGAAATCTTCCGAAAATATAGTACTGGACACCAGA